>CAJHYN010000162.1_pt1 | contig 14891 bp, 13 predicted proteins | sample 9198641 | NCBI WGS metagenome assembly CAJHYN01 (sample SAMEA7708370, study PRJEB35096) | sediment metagenome | biome: marine neritic benthic zone biome [ENVO:01000025]; feature: sediment [ENVO:00002007]; material: shallow marine sediment [ENVO:03000034] sea grass bed [ENVO_01000059] ... | reverse complement strand
TTGCCGATATCTTCCGAGGCTAAAACAATTAATCTCCTTGCAATAAAAAGGGGATCTTCACCACCCTCAAGCATTCGTACAAGCCAATACAATGCTGCGTCAGGGTCACTTCCTCTCACACTTTTGATAAAAGCTGAAATAACATTATAATGCTCTTCACCTGCTTTATCATAAATTATATTTTTGTTTTGAACAACATTCTTTAAAACATCTTTATCAATGACTATTTCGCCTTCATCCATTTTTTGATAAACAGCTGCTTCCAGAACATTTAGCATAATTCTTGCATCACCGCCTGATAAATAAATTAAATAATCTTCATCAGTAATTTCGATATTATATTGTTTCAAAATTTCATCGTTCTCTATAGAAAAATTTAGAATATTCGTTAAATCATTTTTTGATAATTCATTTAAAACAAAAATTCTAACCCTGCTTCTCAAAGCCGGGATAACTTCGAACGAAGGGTTCTCTGTAGTAGCTCCTATTAAAATTATTTCTCCGGATTCAACGGAAGATAACAAAGCATCTTGTTGAGCTTTGTTAAACCTGTGAATTTCATCGATGAATAAAATTGTTTTTTTGAAGTACTCGTTATTCTTCTTCCCTATTTCAATCACATGTCTAACATCTTTTACACCGGCAGAAACTGCATTTATCTTAAAAAAGTCTGCTCCTGTTTTTTCGGAGATTATTTTTGCCAATGTAGTTTTACCGGTTCCTGGAGGTCCCCATAAAATAAAGGAAGTAATCGTATCTTTTTCAACCATTGTGAATAGCGGTTTATCTTCCCCAACTAAATGTTCCTGTCCTTGAAAGTCCTCTAAAGATTTCGGTCTGACTCTTTCTGCAAGGGGGGTATTCGGTATGTTTATATTTTTAGACAAACTAATTTTGTTCTTCTACTTTGAATCCTTTTTCATCTTCTCTCTTCATCAAATATTTTTCTCGCGCAACCTGTTCAATTTTAACTTCGCTATTTTTTAACGAATCAATTTCACTTGATAATTTATTTAAACTAATTTCAGCACTCCTTATTTCTTTATCGAGTTTTTCAATATCATATTTTAACTCCATAAATTTCAATATACCATTTTCGTTGAATAGCAGAAACGTAATCCCCGCTAATAGTACAGCAATATATCCGTACATAAATATTTTTTTGATTAGGGGCTTTGGGTTTTTCATTTCAATGCCAACTTAACAATTCTATCAACTAATTGTTCATACGAAATTCCGTCCACTTGTGCTGCTTTGGGTAATAAACTTGTGTTAGTCATTCCAGGCAAAGTATTTACTTCAAGGCAGTAAGGGATCTGATCTTCAGATAAACGGAAATCAACTCTTGAATAATCTGAGGCGCCTACAGCAATAAAAGCTTTATACGCCTGATCTTTTAATTCCGTTAATACCTCTTTTGGGAAATTTGCTGGCACTTCGTATTCCGTTAATCCAGGCTTGTATTTACTTTCGTAATCATAGAAACCGCTTTTAGGTTTCATCTCCAAAGGGGCAAAACATTTATTATCCAAAACGCCGACTGTTAAATCATAGCCTTTGATATATTCTTCAACCAAGGTTCTATCACTATGTTTCCGTGAAAGCCTAATCGCTTTTTCTACTTCTTCTTTGCTTCTACATATTGTTAAACCAACTGTTGACCCTTGGTTATTAGATTTTATGACACATGGGAATCCAAACTCAGAATTTATTTTTTCAATTATTAGGTTGATGTCGTTTTCATCTTTTTCGATAATAAACCATTTGGGAGTTTTTACTTTAAAATGTTCAAAGGAAATTTTGGAAAACATTTTATCCATTGCCACAGAGCTTCCTAAAACTTTTGTGCCAGTATATCTTAATCCCCGCAATTCAAACAGTGATTGAATAATACCGTCCTCACCCCAAGAACCATGAAGTGCATTAAATACGGCATCAATATTATTAAACAAATTCGAGTTAATACATTCAATGTAGTTTCGAGCTTTAATCTCAGAATAAGGTTCATCAGCAAAAAAGGCATCAATATTTTCAGGTTGGTTAAGACCATAAGCCGGATCAATTATTTTAACATTATAGCCAAGTAAAAGCAAAGCGTTGTAGATATTTTTACCAGTATCTTTTGAAACTTCTCTTTCTGCAGATGCTCCACCAACAACTATTACTATGTTGATATCTTTATTTGACAAGTCTATTTAAATTTATTGGTTTAATATCTGCTCAATTATTTCAATATTTTCAACCGCATTTTCCAGAGTATTTTCCGGCACATTTTTGTTAATTAATGTTTTTTGCAAAGCTTTTAAGTGATATAGCAGATTATCTGATCTTTTCATAAAAGTCTTTTTCGCTTCACCAATTAAATCGATTGTTAGTTTGCTCGGGACATTCTTTCTACTGAAAACATTTTCAATACTTAAGTTTCCTTTGTGTCCTATTATGTCAATTCTTCTATGCGGTTTTTGCGCTATAAATGATGTGCTCATAAATCCATAAGCCCCATTTTCGAATTCAAAATTGGCTGCCGCAAAATCTTCCACTTCGGTTTTATAAATTATATTGTCAGTAATTCCACTAACATTTTTTATCGGACCACCAAAGTATTTTAATAAATCGATTGTATGCGTACCAATATCAAATAAAACACCACCACCATCCTCGTATTTATTAAATCGAAAATTATCACTTGGAGGAATATAAGCATTGAAACTAATGTTTATGAAGAAAACTTTACCTAGTAATCCTTTATTGATAAACTCTTTTGCTTTTTGAACCAAGGGATTAAATCTAAACAAATAGTTAACAGCTAATGTAACTTCATTTTTTTTACAAGTTTCTGTAATTTCTTTTGCTTGAGTAGAATTAACAGCAAGAGGTTTCTCACATAAAATATTCTTACCGGCATTAGCAGAATCAATTACTTGTTTATAATGATCGGCATTAGCACTTGAGATGTAAACAGTATTAATATCAGATTCTAAAAATTCTTCAAAACTGTTAAACTTGTTTTCAATTGCAAATTTTTCACATAGGTGTTTTGCTCTTTCTAAATTAGTGCTGTATAAAGAGATTGTTTTACTTTTTTTTAATTTTTGTATGGTCGGTATGAAAGAAGATTCGGAAAAGTGTCCGAGACCTGCAATCCCCCATTTTAACTTTTTTAATCCTTTGCTGGGCAGTCTAATTTGTCTTTTACTGGATATAATTTTCATTAGGCGAAATTATATTTTTAGTTTATCCATAAGCTTTTTAATAGGCACCGGGTTCTGCATTATATAAAAATGAATTGCAGGCACATTACTGTTCAATAATTCTTCAGCCTGCTTTAAAGTCCAGTTTAAACCAATATCCATAACATGTTCAGGTTTGGCCTCACTGATTTCATCCGAAAGCTCATCAGGCAAATCAATATAGAAATTTTTAGGAAGATTTGTTAATTGTGACTTCGCAGTAATTAATTTTAGCCCGGGAATTATCGGCACGTTAATACCTTCTTTCCTGCAAAGGTCAACAAATTTAAAATACTTTTGATTATCATAAAACATCTGTGTAACAATGTATTCTGCACCGGCTTCAATTTTCTTTTTTGTATATTTTATATCGGTAAGAAGATTAGGGGCCTCAAAATGTTTCTCAGGATAAGCACCAATGCCAATGCAAAAATCCATAGACTCTGCATCTAAAAGGTCATCTTCCAAATAAATTCCCTTATTAATATTGTCTATTTGACTAACGAGATCAACCGCGTATTCATTTCGTGATCTCCCAAACTTTATTGGTTTGTGATAACCACTGTCATCTCCTCGAATTGCCAAGACATTATCAATACCCAAATAATGGAGCTCAATTAGAAAATCTTCCGTTTCTTCCTTTGTAAAACCTTGGCAAATAACATGAGGCACAGCATCAACGTTATATTTATTTTGAATGAGAGCACAGATTCCCAAAGTACCAGGTCTTTTTCTTTTTATCTTCATCCTGTAGCCACCATCTGGAGTTTCTTCATACATAGCTTCAGCAGCATGGCTAGTAATATCTATAAACGGAGGATTATATTTAATAATTACATCAAGCACATTCATTAATTGCTTAATATCCCCTCCGCGTTTAGGCGGAATAATCTCAAAACTTATTACGGGGGACTTCGCTTGATCTAAATGTTCAGTTACTTTCATATCATTTTTTAAGAATTATTTTTTAATTTAATATTTTATTCGAATATGTACAGAAGAAATTCATTTAATTATACGGTCGCAATAATAAATAATTATAATTACTTCTTCTAATAAAATTATCATCAATATTTAATTTTATGTAATTTCCTTCCAGCCACATTTTTGTTAAATCATCATAGTGTTTGCTAAGTATATGCCCTGACTGCCCGGTAGGCATATTAAAATAAATATGATTTGAATCCGCAAAATCAAAAATGTAGCGCATCGAGGGACCAAGCCTTACTTTGAAAGGTTCATCAAACCTGTATTCGGTATTGAATACTGTAGTACCGTCGCCGCCTATTTCAAAAGGACCTATATCAACTATGCTATTTACAATTCCAATCTCGCCATGAAAGAAATGTTCAAAAGTGAGTTCGTGAACATTACCCCACTGCCAACTCGCAACATTTTCACCGTAATTTTTTTCCAGGAAATCCAATGCATCGACCAAGCTTGCTCTGATTATTTCATCCCTATTTTCTATTTCATCAGTTGCGATATTGTCAAACCAAGTAGAATTATTTTCAGTCAACAATTCATAAATTGAGCGATAAGGAACGTTTGCCATGAAGCTATATTCTTGAAATAATTCTTCCCCCATTTCATCAGTATAAATATTAGTCAATAAAAATTGATAGAATGTCAAAAAGATAGTGGGAGTTTGACTGTACTTATTCATAACATAATCCCAATTCTCCAGCAGCTTTAATGATGTAACTAAATTTTCGTTTTTGATTTCAACATTTTCAAAAGCATTTAAAAGAAAAGGAAGAATATCTTCAGCATATTTGGATTGGAAATCGTATTGGTAATCCTTAAAGTCATCTACAGAATGTTTTTCTTTTGAGTTAAGCAACTCATTAATTCTATCTATTCTTGAAGGGGGTTCCCAAACATTTGAAATGTGATAAGAGAATGATTCAATTGTTTTGTTGTTTGCTGTTGATATAAAATCCGACGGCGAATTAAAAAGAATCGGCATTTCTTCAAAAGGCACATAACCGTTCCAATCATAAGTGTCAGTAGTGCCGTCATAAATCATTGTTGGTGAATTTACAAATCTTCGTAAAGGTAATTTCGCACCACAAACATAACCTATATTTCCTTCTTTATCACCGTAAACAAAGTTTTGTCCCGGCACAGTATAATTGCTAAGTGCTTTCTTAAAATCTTCCCAGTTGCTTGCTTTGTTAACCGACACCATAGCAAATAATTCGTCACTAAAATCCAAAGCTGTCCATCTCATTGACAGTGTCGCATCATCCTGGTATTCATTCGGATAACGGTCTACATAAGAATGAATCTCCGAAATTAATGGGCCTCTATGTGTTGAGTACAGTTCGATTATTACGTCAGTGGAATCTTTAACAAAAATTGTATCGATTGTTGATTTTAACGGGACCCACGAATTATTCAGCAAATAATTTTCTTTTTGTTCATCTAATTTTTCAACGTAAAAATCACAGTCATCTGCCATTACGTTTGTTAAAGCCCATGCAATGTTTTCATTTTTACCTATAACAACAACAGGTGCACCCGGTATTGTAAACCCCTCAGCTTTTAACTTATCTCCTCTTAAAACTGCAAAGTACCATTTGCCCGGCACAGCAAATTGCAAGTGCGGATCGTTTGCAATTATTGATTTACCTGATTCGGATTTCTCACTGTTTACAATCCAGCTGTTCGATCCGATGTGTGTTCCAGCCAATCCAAAGTATTCAAGATATTCTTTGTGAACTTTCATAAAATCGCGCGGTGATTGAACATATTTTTCAAATCCTTCAGGAATAATTAATGTTCCGTTTTCGGGGTAATCAGGGATAATATCTTTTACTTTTTCAGCTCCAAGCTTTTGAATTAAATGAGCAAATGAAACATCAGTCCACCAGCTTATATTTAATTCAAAAGCAAGAAGCTTTGCAATAACCAAACTGTGCTCTGGCTTCCACTTCTCCGGCGAATAGCCAAGTACGTCAAACTCAATTTGCAAATTGCTTTCATTTAATTCTATGAACGAATTAACACCGCTCGCATAACTTTCTAATGTCTTTATTACTTCAGGATGATAGCGCTTATAATTTTCAACAGTATTTTCAAATAGTCCCAAAGTTTTAAACATCTTATCAAAAGGAATTGTTTTTGTGCCGAGTACTTCGCTTAGTCTTCCTTGTCCCGCGCGTCTGACTACATCCATCTGGAATAGGCGTTCCTGAGCATGAACATATCCTAGAGCAAAAGCAGCCTCATAATCAGTATCTGCAAAAATATAAGGGATTGCATATTCATCTCTGTAAATCTCAATATCATTATCTATTCCTTTCACAAAAAATTCCCCATTGTATTCCGGGTGGGGTTTTATCAACATATAATAAGAAAGGAATGAAATAATAATGACTAAGCTCAAAAAGGTAATAGAAGCTCCAAGTATAATTTTTACAATTTTATTCATACAGAGCACAATTTAGTGTAAACAAATTTCATTGAGTTTAGATAAATTTTCTTTTTCACCTATAGCAATTAATTTATCACCCGCTTCAAATTTTGTATCTGACCTTGGGTTGTAGATAAACGAGCCGTTCTTTTTATTGACAGCGACTATAATTATGTTTAGGTCTTTTCTGATCGGGGAGCCCTTTAGCTCTTTGTCTATTAATCCTGAGTTTTCAGAGATATTAATTTCTTCGAGACTAATGTTCACATCTCTCTTTCGAGCAACTCCATCAATAAAATCTATTACTCCCGGTCTTATAAGTAACTGTACCATTCTGTTCCCTCCCAAATCATAAGGCTTAACAACCCTATCGGCGCCTGCAGTTAAAAGTTTTGATTCAGTTCCTTCTTCTACTGCTCTGCTTACAACATAGATATCTGGGTTTAACTGTCTGGCAGATAATGTAGCAAAAACATTTTCTGCATCACTCCTTATAACCGCAACCAAGCCTTTCGCTTTTTTGACACCAGCCTTAACTAATATTTCATCGCTTGTTGCATCACCATTAATAAAAAGAAAATCTAACTCCCTAATTATTTCTATTTTCTTTTGATCATTTTCAATAACAACAAAGGGCATATTATTATATTTTAGGCCATCACAGATATGTTTTCCCATTCTTCCGTAACCGCAAACAATATAATGGCCGGAAATATTTTCAAGCTCTTTACTCATTCTTCTCCTCCTAAAAACCTGAGTTTCAATTAGTATTTGAGCAGCTTTACCGCCTGTATAAGCAATGGTTAAAACACCGGAGATAATCAAAAAGATTGTCAATAATCTGCCTTCATTTGACAAATCTTTTACTTCTTTGAATCCAGTTGTTGATATTGTAATTACAGTCATGTAAAAAGAATCAAGAAAATCCCAATCATCTTCAATTATCTCATAGCCTATTGTGCCAACAACTATAATTACAATTAGTGATACTAAACCAAATCTCAGTTGATTGAATGTGTTAGATTTCATTTAAGTAATTTTTAATGTAATCCAATTATAAAAAAAATCTTTATCATCAAAAAGTTATCTTAAACAAAATATTTTCATTTTACCGATAAATTAACTTCGTTTACCGATAATTTGTTTAATTAATAAAACTCTCCAATTAAATTGGCGTCAGAAAAATAAAAACGGAGGTAAAAATGCCGACTGATAGATCAACTAGCCCAAAAATCTGGATAGGATTATTTTTAATAATTATCGGTGGGCTTTTTCTTTTAGATAATTTTTATATAATCGACGTTCCATTTTTCATCAGAGATATAGGGATATTCCCGTTATTTTTTTTAGTTGCGGGTGCGGCAGTATTCTTCTCAACAGATAACAAGACCGGTGGAGTTGTACTTTTCCTAATCGGTATTTTCTTTATGGGCAGTGAGTATTGGCCTATTATCCTAATGGTGATCGGTATTTATTTTCTTTTCAATAAAAATAAGCCCTTCATATTTGTAACTAAAATCAATACAGACGAAGATGATAACCAGGAGAAAATTAATGATACATCGATTTTCGGTGGTGGTGAAAAAAGATACCATACATCAAATTTTAGGGGAGGTAAGGTAACATCTATATTTGGCGGATCAGAAATAAACTTAAACAATTGTCAGCTCGCCGAAGGTGTTAACACAATTGACATGGTTACAATTTTCGGAGGTAACACATTTATTGTACCACGTGACTGGCTTATTGTCAATGATGCACTTCCAATATTTGGCGGCTTCTCAGACAAGCGCGTGAAGGATCCGAATATTTCTTACGACGAAAGCAAAAAGCTTGTATTTAAGGGAATTGTGATTTTTGGCGGCGGTGAAATTAAAAGTTATTAAATAAAAACAGGAGAAAAAATGGAAAGATCAAATTCAAGAACATGGATTGGAGCACTGCTTTTAATAATAGGTGCATTCTTTCTACTTAGAAATACAGACATACTTCCGTACTATTTTCTTTACGATATAAGGTTTTGGCCAATGGTGATGACAGTGGTCGGAATTATAATAGTTATAAACTCTAGAAATAGTTTCTTAGGTTATCTTCTTATATTATTAGGCGGAGCTTTTATTGCAAGTGATGTTTTCGATGTTTCCTTTAGATATATTTGGCGTGAGTATTGGCCGCTTATTTTAATTGCATTGGGTATATATTTCCTGGTAAGAAAAGGGAGTTTAACAAATGTGAATAATAATACCAAAACTCCCTTGACAGGTTCGGAAAATGAAGACGCAGGAGATGTAGTCGACATTACAGCTATTTTCAATACTGTTAAAAGAAGAATTGTTTCACAAAATTTTAAAGGTGGAAAGGTAACAGTTTTATTTGGCGGAGCTGATTTAGACTTGAGAGAAGCTAAATTGGCGGAAGGCAAAAATGTTTTGGATGTTGTTGTTTTATTCGGGGGACTAGATCTCATAGTGAGAAATGATATGAAAGTTGATATAAATGCTCCGGTAATATTCGGAGCAATTTCAGATAAAAGAGTAAACGACCCGAACCAGGTTCCAAATTATAATTCTACACTTGAGGTAAAAGGTATAATACTTTTTGGTGGTGGAGATATTCAAGGTTATGTTTAATAGAAATTCGGTTATAAAAAGTAACTTGCTTATTTATTTATTGGTATGGTCGGCTCTATTCTTTATTCATTTTATAATTATTTATTTTGAAATAGGACTGAGTATTGAGCCAGCAATTATTGACAGCCTTGTTTTTAATTTGATGTATGTGATAATCGGGGCAAGCTTTTGGTACCCTGTTAAATACATGTCAATTGATATTTATTCAACTCCAAGATTAATTCTCAATCACCTTGCTGCAGCACTCATAACAACTGCACTTTGGATTATTGCCTGCTATTTTATTTTAACAAATCTGTTTGAATTTTCACCGGCATATTACGATTTTCTTTTGACATCACTTATTTGGAGATATTCAATTGGCATTCTGTTTTATGCAGTGATCGTCTCACTAATCTATGTTTATGTTGTTTACTCAAACTACAAAGAGAAGGAATTAAACGAATCCAACTTGAAGGTGCTGGTAAAAGAGGCGGAACTGAAATCATTGAAATATCAAATCAATCCTCATTTTATTTTTAACAGTCTTAACTCAATTAGCTCGCTGACTATGTCAAACCCGGAAAGAGCACAAGAGATGACGATTAAACTTTCAGAATTTATGCGTAGTACAGTTTCAAAAAACGAAATGCAGAAAGCATATTTAACTGATGAAATAAAAAACGCCCGGCTTTATCTTGATATTGAAAAAGTTCGGTTTGAAGACAAGTTTGAATATATTGAAAATATTTCTGATGCATGTAAAAGCTCAAAAGTCCCCTCAATGATCCTTCAGCCAATATTTGAAAATGCAATTAAGCACGGAGTTTATGAAAGCATTAAAAAGGTTAACATTGTTTTAGCATGTAAAGAAGAAAACAACTACGTGAAAATTACAGTTGAAAATAATTTTGATCCAGACGCTATCCCGAGAAAAGGTGAAGGAATAGGTTTACAGAATATCAAAAACAGATTGAAATTAATCTACAACCAGGAAAATTTAATTACTTATTCAAAAGAAAGAAATATTTTTAGAGTAAATATTTTTATTCCTTTAGAAAAGGAGAAAATCTGATGAGCAAAATTCGAGCATTGGTAATTGATGACGAAAAACTTGCAAGGGATATAGTAAAGAATTTTTTGAAAGAACATATGAACATTGAATTGATTTCCGAATGCAGTAACGGCTTTGACGGGATAGACAAAATAAGCGAATTAAAACCCGACTTAATTTTTCTCGATATCCAAATGCCGAAATTATCCGGCTTTGAAATGCTCGAATTAATTGATGATCCTCCTATAACTATTTTCACTACAGCTTTTGATCAATACGCGATTAAAGCATTCGAAGTGAATGCTACCGATTACTTGTTAAAACCTTTTTCGAAAGAAAGATTTAACGATGCTGTAAAAAAAGCATTAAGTAATTTTGGGAATAAATCTGCTGACAAAAATCAATTTAGAAACTTGATTACAGATACAAAATATTCCCATGAATATCTCGAACGAATTGCAGTTAAACAGAATAATAAAGTAAATATAATTCCTTCGGATGAAATAGAATTTTTGGAAGCACAGGATGACTACGTGATGATTTATTCTTCAAAAGGCAAACATCTGAAGAAAAAGACAATGAAATTTTTTGAAGAAAATCTTAATCCCGATGAATTTATCAGAATTCACAGGTCGTATATTGTGAAAATAGATCAAATAGAAAAATTTGACTCTTCCCAAGGTGAATCCAGTGCCATTGATCTTAAGAAAGGTCGGACTCTTCCGGTAAGCAAAACTGGCTATTCTAAGCTGAAGGAATTCTTTAAATAATATTCGTGTATTCTTAGCTTTGCCACGAATGCACGAATTATAAAAGCTGAAATTGCAGTTTATCCTCCCTATATTTATATTTTGATTTGTTAAAGCTGAGGATTAATAATGAACGTTGACAAAGATCTCCAATCAATCCAGGAAGTAAGAGAGCTAACCCAAAAAGCAAAAGAAGCCCAACTTGAATTCAAACATTATAACCAGGAACAAGTCGACAAAATTGTAAAAGCAGCAGCTGATGCAGGATATACAGAAGCTGAAAGACTTGCAAAAATGGCTCACGAAGAAACCGGGTTCGGCAAGTGGAAAGACAAAGTCATAAAAAATCAGTTCGGGACTAAAGATGTTTGGGAAAACATTAAAGATTTAAAGACGGTTGGTGTTATTGATGTTCAGCAAAACGGTAAGCTGGTAAAGATCGCAGAGCCAATGGGGGTTGTTGCGGCTTTGGTTCCTTCTACAAATCCTACTTCAACTGCAATGTTTAAGACTCTTGTTTCGCTGAAAGGGAGGAATGCAATTGTTGCAAGTCCTCATCCAAAAGCAGTAAAATGCACAAGCGAAGCAATGAAAGTTTTAGCTGAAGCTGCTGAAAAAGCAGGCGCGCCTAAGGGATTGATTCAGTGCTTAAGCAAACCTACAATTGAAGGCACAAATGCTTTGATGAAAGAAAGAAATGTCGCTGTTATTTTGGCAACAGGCAGTACTGCTATGGTACGTGCCGCCTATAGCACGGGCACACCGGCCTATGGTGTTGGTGCAGGAAACGTTCCGGCATTTATAGAGAGAACAGCAGATTACAAAAAAGCTGTTGCCGATATTGTTTACGGTACCACATTTGATAATGGTGTTTTATGTTCTTCGGAACAAGCAATGATTGTTGACGTACCGTTGAAAGACAAAGTAATCGAAGAAGCCAAAAGAGCCGGATGCTATTTTGTTAATGAAGAAGAAAAAAGAAAATTGGAAAATTCTGTTACCAAAGGCGGAAAAATAAATGCAGAAATAGTCGGCAAACCGGCAACATACATTGCTCAATATGCGGGATTTAGTGTACCGGAAAGTACTACTGTTTTAATGGCGGAATGTTTAAAAGTCGGGAAACAAGAACCTCTTTCAATGGAGAAACTTTCACCAATGCTTGCCTTTTATGTTGTTGACGGCTGGCTCGAAGGCTGCCACAAATGTATTGATCTGCTTGAGTTCGGCGGCATCGGACACACAATGGCAATTCACTCAAACGACAAAGAAATTATATTAAAATTTGCGCTCGAAAAACCTGCATTCAGAATTGTTGTAAATACCGTAAGCTCAATAGGTGCCGTAGGTTACACTACTTCCCTTGATCCTTCAATGACATTAGGTCCCGGTACTTGGGGCGGATCAATTATTTCAGAGAATGTGACCGCAAAACATTTGATAAATATTAAAACTCTTGCTTTCGAATCAAACCCTGTTAATACAGGAAATGCTATCAACTCATTTGATTCACATTCTTTCACAAGAACTTCTGCTTCAACAGGAAGTTTTATAAATCAAATTGAAGAAAGATTAAGAGCACGTGCAGGCAACCCGGTTGTATCATCAGATACACCTAAAAGCTCATCAAATTCCAATGTTAAAAAAGGAATGATTTACGGATCAGGAATAAGTGAAACTGAGATTCAGAAAATTATAAAAGATTTTAATTCATGATAGGTTAGATTTGTGAGTGGAGATAAATGATCAGAGATTTACTTCCTTATCATTCAAAATTATGAACCTTTATACATCCAATAACTTAGAGTTTTATTGAATGAGTGTCTACAGAATATTTATAAATTTCAATAATTTTATCTTACAATTCACTTATTTTAATAAATTACTTTCTTTCTTGGACCATGATCTTTTTTTGTTTTGACTTGTATAGAATGGCATTAAGATTCCAATGTTTAGCTAGTTCGAATTGATCAATATCTGCAGTGAAAATTCCAAGGTCATTTTTTCTTGCTTTACTAACAATTAAAAAATCACCAAGTGGGAAACACATTCGTTGACCAATACTCGTATTCTTTTTTAATGATTTTTTCTTTATTGCCTCGATAATTACTTTCGCACCCTTTTTTAATCTTTGATCCCGTATTTTAATTTTTCTTTGGGTAATTGCATGTAATTCTTGTTCATTAGTTTTTTCGCATAAAAATTGCGATATCTTACATTTAAATTTTTCTTTTCTGCAAGTGTAAGCATTTCTTCCGTGTTCAACTATACTTATTTGTTTGCCCAATTCACAATTTAATTTATCTATTGACTTTATTCTAGAAGATTTACCTCTTCTTCCAATATAGTAGAAGCCTATCTCTTCGAGATTTAATGCTTCGCATTTAAGCTGTAATAATACCTCATCAACTGCACTAGGCTTGGAATAATGTTGATAATCTTCAAGCATTTTTACAGCATATGCATTTGCTATTCTTACTCTTCTATCTCGTTCATAATATGTGGAATCTATGTTTAGCTCTTTAATTACTTCCCCTAATCGAATTTTAACTAAATCGCTCATATTACTATCTTCTTTAATTTGAGCTATAACGTCCGACAGATAATCCAAAGCAGCTATTACAGTATTTTTAAATTCCATTAAACTATAAAAACATGTTATAGGAATAATTTCATCCCATATGGAATCATGATTTGATATATACCATTTTTGACTTATAAGACGTTTTATTTGAATACTGGTATCGATAAGATACTTACATTTCTTATTCTTCATCTTCAATCCTCATAAATACATTATATCCAGCCGATTCTAACTCTCTGAAGATTGGAATACCGTGTTCAGAAAATCTAAAAATTGGTTCACATAATTTACCAACTAACGGCTCAATTATTTTAACGAATTCAGAAGATAGTTTATTAAGTCCAAACAATTCACTTGGAATACTTGTTAATCTAAGAACGACCTGTGTTAAAGTTATTAACGCTCTTTTATAATCAAAGGGTGCCCAAGCAGGTAGTGAGGTTGCAGCCAATTTCTGCTGGACGCGTTTAAGAAACATTTGTTGATCGATTGGGGAATCTATTTTAATAGCGTGCTCTAATAATTCAAATGAAACCATTATATTTTTTTTATAATTATTTAATAAGATGCTTGTAGCTTCCCCTTTTTCTGCAACACGTTGCACACTATTTCTCAATGACTTACTGACGGTTTCAATAGTTAGTTGGCGCCGATTTGCATCATCCATTAAATCAGAAAATGCAGTATGTCCTATTACAGGTATAAATGCTTTTTTTTGTTTCATCTCCTCTAACATTATTAGACAACTCGCATTATCTTTTTTTGATTCCTTTGTTTCCTTTACTTTAAAATCAGCTATTAATAGATCATAATCTCCTGAGAAAATCAACCTTTCAGCATCATCTAGATTGTCAGTATGATTTAAAAAAGGTTCAATTACTATCTGATTTTCTAGATTATCATCCTCTTTCTTATTCTCATTGGAATATGTAGCTTCAAGGGCAATCTTAATTTTGTAGGAAAGATCTTCAAGTATTTCAGGTTCATCCTCAAGGATTAAGATGCTATGTTTAATAATGTTGTGCGCTAGTTCAGGCATTAGTTTATCCCTCATTTATTACGTGATAAAGAACACAGAATTTTGCATAATGACCATATTCTGTATCTATTACTATTTTACCATCGCAGGCTGATACAAGTTTATCTACAATCCAAAGCCCAAGACCTTGCCCATCTTGTTTTGTAGTGAATCCAGCTTTAAAGATTTTTTCTTTGTTAATTTCATTAATTCCTATTGCATAATCATG
>CAJHYN010000275.1_pt1 | contig 14926 bp, 8 predicted proteins | sample 9198641 | NCBI WGS metagenome assembly CAJHYN01 (sample SAMEA7708370, study PRJEB35096) | sediment metagenome | biome: marine neritic benthic zone biome [ENVO:01000025]; feature: sediment [ENVO:00002007]; material: shallow marine sediment [ENVO:03000034] sea grass bed [ENVO_01000059] ... | reverse complement strand
GTCATGAAATAAATCATTTTTCAAGTTCTACTCTTTCGGCAGGAGATTTAGATGAGGATAACTATTTAGATTTTGTAATAAGTGGATATAGCCGCACTAGTGATGGCCCAATTAATTTCTATAATAGAGAGGCATTCATATACAATAATGACCAAGGCACATTTAGTGTTAACCAGTATTCAAATTTCTTAGGATTTGGTGAAGGAGGTAGTCAATTTGGTGATTATGATAATGATGGTGATCTCGACCTAGCGATTTGTGGGCAGGCTGTAACAAAAATATATACAAACGATCACAATCAGTTCTATGATATTACAGTAGGTCAATTCTTGGGAGTTGAAGGAAAAATAGGCTGGTGCGATTTTGACAATGATAATGACCTTGATCTTTTTGTAACTGGGGATCAAGATGTAGTTAATACCTATTCATCACTAATTTATATAAATAACAGTCTCGTAAAAAATTCAAAACCAACTCCTCCGATAAATTTAAAAGCGAGTGTTGAGGGTAGTAATGTAACATTTAGTTGGGACTCCGGAAGTGACATTGAGACTAGTACATCCTCTCTGTCGTATAATATTTACGTTGGTACCACATCCAAAACAGGAAACATAATTTCGCCGTTATCCAATATTGAAACAGGTTATAGAAGAGTTGTGAAAATGGGGAACGTAAACCTCAATAAAAATTGGAAATTATATGGGTTAAATTCGGGAACATATTACTGGAGTGTTCAAGCTATAGACAATTCTTTTGCAGGATCTGAGTTTGCAGTTGAACAAAGTTTTACAATTGATGATAGTAGTAAAGAAATATCTCTTTCCTCTCCGAATGGTGGAGAAGTATGGGAAGCAGGCTCAGCTCAAAACATAACATGGACGAGTAGTGGTATAGATAACATAGATATTGAGTACAGCACAAATAATGGTTCCAACTGGAGTTCCGTAGAAAACAATGTTACAGCTAGTTTAGGCAGCTATAGTTGGACAATACCAAATACTCCATCAGCGCAATGTCTAGTTAGAATAAGTGATTTTAGCAATAACTTAATAAATGATCTAAGTGAAGCATCTTTTTTCATCGTTTCTGATACAAATCTTATTCCTAATCCTTCCTTTGAATTTGGAGCAAACGGTATTCCTGATGGTTGGTACCATTATGCCGCTAATGGAGCTGAGTTTGTTTGGAGTGATCAAATTAAACATTCTGGAAATTACTCTGCAGGAGTTATTAACGTTTCAGATAGTAATAGATCTTTTGATATTTACACTACAGGTCTTATCCCTGTTGATCCAGCTAAACAATATACACTATCTTCCTGGATATTTTCAGATGAAGTATTACCTTTTGGAAATTATGTTTATTTAGGACTTAGTATGTTTGATGCTAACCAAAGTAGTATAACATTTAGTTCTGAGATTGTTACTGTTTCCCCAAATAATTGGTTATTGCAAAGTAAAATATTTCAACTTAATTCAGAAACAAATTATGTTAGGGTTATACTTGGACGCAATATACCAAATCCTACTCAAGCCGATGTTTATTTTGATGATGTCAAATTAGAGGTACAAAAAAATATTCAATTAACATCACCTAATGGTGGAGAAATATGGCGGACAGGAGGTAGCTATAATTTAACGTGGTCAGCTTCTAATGTTGATAATGTTCAATTGGAATATACTACTAACAATGGAACAAGTTGGAGTATGATAGTATCCTCAACTCCAAATGACGGCAGTCATTCATGGACAATACCTAACACGCCATCAACACAATGTAAAATAAAAGTAACGAATATAACAAATAACAGCATAATAGATGAAAGTGATGGAGTTTTTCAAATATTTGAATATCCTACATCAATCAGCTTAATTTACTCAATTCCTTCCAGCACTATTGCATCAAATAACTACAAGCTTGTTGGACTACCCGGAAACACAAATTTTTCTGTTTCCCAAATTTTTGATGGAGAACAGGGAGTTGATTGGAATGTTTACTGGGACAACGGTACTAACAGCACAAATTTATCAGATTACCAGGTTGAATATAATGGCAGCAGTACTTTTCGGTTCCAGCCCGGGCGAGGATTCTGGGTATTAAGCGATGCTACGGTAGTAATAAATTCTACTGTTACAAATGTAAATCTTTCCAATGACCTTATGAATAATATCAGTCTTCATAGTGGCTGGAATATTATTTCAAATCCTTTTAACAAAAGTGTTGCATGGAGTGATGTAACAGCGGAAAATCCTCAAGTAACCCAGCCGATATGGAGATATAATGGCAGTTTTTCACAATCAAGTACTATGGAGCCGTACCAAGCATACTATTTTAATAATGCTAGTAATTTATCAACGTTAGCCATACCGTATGATCCTTCTTCAACATCTACAACTCTTCAGAAAGAAATAGAAGAACCAAATTACATAACCCTATTCCTTAAGAATGATAATGAAGCGTTTGCATCAATAAGTGTTGATATAGATTCTAAATCATCCGAAGGCTACGATATATACGATATTTATTCACCCGGCTCTGCATTTTCCGTGGCTGACATCAATATCATTAATCCGGAAGGAGAGGGCAGAGACAAATATATAAAAGTTGACAAAAGGTCTGAGATTGGAGAAGGGCAGGAATATATTATCGAAGTGTTCAATAAAGATCTGCAAGAATTAAAGTTAAGCATGAATTTACCTGAAGAGTACGAACAATATAAAGTCTACTTATTGGAAGAGACATATGGGATATTAAGAGATTTGAAAGAAACAAATATCGTAAGCATTGGCAAAGTAAATGGAAAGAAAAGGTATAGATTACTTGTGGGTGATGAAAGTTTTATTTTAGCTAAGAAAGAAAGCCTAGTCCCTACAGAGTTTAATTTATTCCAGAATTATCCTAACCCTTTTAATCCAACTACATCGTTAAGATTTGCACTTAGCAAGCAAGAAAATGTAACCCTAAAAGTATATAATATTACCGGGCAGGTTATTAGGATATTAATAAATAATAGATCATATCATCCCGGTTATCATGAAGTTCAATTGAACGCAAATGATTTATCGTCAGGGGTTTATTTCTATCAATTACAAGCGGGTAAGTTTTTGCAAACAAAAAAAATGTTGTTAATGAAATGATATTAAAACATAAAGCTGAGCCTTGCTAAAAAAACATTTAATGAACTAACTTCTTTTGGATTATTGTATGGAACTAATAGCAAACACAAAAATTAGAGACTATAAAATTGTTTCCCAAATTGGTGAAGGTGGGATGGGAAAGGTCTTTCTTGCAGACGATTTAATGCTCGACAGAAAAGTAGCAATTAAAATGCTTGATCCTCTCTTATTAAAGGATTCACTTCTAATTGAAAGATTTAAACAGGAAGCTAAACTACAGGCAAGCTTACTTCATTCTAATATCGTTGCCCTCCATAATTTTTTTGAAGAGAATGGAAATCTTTTTATGGTTATGGAATACGCAAAGGGTATTACACTAAAAGAATTAATTTCAAAGACTGGTCCAATCCCTGAAGATCGAGCAAGTAATATATTCAAGCAAATTTTGGAAGGTGTAGACTTTGCTCATAAACGCGGTATAGTCCACAGAGATATAAAACCCTCGAATATAATTGTTGACGAAAATGATAATACAAAAATTCTGGATTTTGGAATAGCAAAAATACTTGGAGATACCGGGCTGACAAGAACAGGTACAAAGATGGGGACTATTCATTACATGTCACCGGAACAAGTTAGAGCTGAGAAAGATATTGATCACCGGACAGATATATACAGTCTTGGTGTTACCTTTTACCAAATGTTAACAGGCAAACTGCCTTATAAAGTCGAAACTGATAGTGATTATCAAATTATGGATGAAATTGTTAAAGGCACTATTGAAAACCCAAGAAAAATATATCCCCACATAAGTGATAAGAGTGTCAGCATAGTTGAAAGAATGACTAAAAAGAATAAAGTTGATAGAATGTTTAGTTGTAATGAGTTGCTTCTAGAGCTGAATAATTATTCGACTACTAATGTGGAAAGTTCAGTAATAAATGTTAATGAACAAAGAGAGAAGAAACCAACCAAAAACAAATCATTTGTCCGAAATTACAAATCTGGTTCTAATTACAAAAAAGAAAATAGTGAAAAAGATGGAAGGGGAATTCTTAACAAAATTACGTTAGTTTTAATTGCAATATCGGTTATATTTATTTCGATTGTCGGATATAACTACATAGACAGAAAAAATAAAGAGGATGAAAGAAATGAAATTAAAGATGCGATAATGGCTGATATGACTAATTTAGGGGCAATGGCTCAACAACATTACCGTAAACCGGTTGCTTTAGGTGGTGGTGGAAATTCATTTAATGACTATTATTCTTCCAAACTCAGTAAATGGACTATTCCCAATAATCTTAAGAAGACTCAAAATGCTTCATATGAAGCTAGGGTGTTTAAGGATTATGTAATTCTTTCGGGTGTGAGTAGTTATATAAACGGTGAAGGTTATTGGTATGTAGAAGCTTACGTCACTCCAACAGATATTCTATTTAGAAGAACTGAATTAAAAAAATAGTTTTGACTTAATAGGGAAAAGATATGACCTGTTCAATATGCAATGCTCAAATTGAGAACGATTCAGTTTTTTGCAATTTTTGCGGTAGCAAAATAGAGTTGAATACATCTCCCAGGCAAATAAAACTTACTGTTGGCAAAGCTCCCAACAATGATATTGTAATTAAACATCCTAATGTATCAAAAAATCACGCACAATTCATTATTGATGGTGACGTAATCAATATCGAAGATTTAAACTCGTCAAATGGCATTTATATTAATGGCAGAAAGAATATTATATCAAGAGTAATACGTGAAGATGAAATAAGATTGAGTACGGAATATGTTTTCAACTGGAATTTATTGGATGCTGCAATTAATAAAAAAAGAAATATTACTCAAAATGAAACCGGGAATAATAATGAAAGCCATTACCAATTAGATGGGAGTAGCAATAAAAAAGAAGATGAAATTAATAATCAAGATAATTATTCTGAAAAGATTACTGAGAATACTCCGATAAACAAAAATCTATTTTTCATCATAATTTTATTAGGTCAAATAGTAGGGTTGCTATTATACGCAGATGTGTTTATAGAAAAAATAATAACTAATGATGGTTTATACATAGGAGTATCTTTATATACTATTTTTTCTGCATTAGTTTTTTTAAGATTCATTTATGTTGCCTGGGATTCAATTCAAATTTATAATGTTCGCACTACTCCTGGTAAAGCAGTTGGTTTTTTGTTTATACCGGTATTCAATTTTTACTGGATATTTCAGGTATTTGTTGGATTAGCATCTGATTTTAATAACGTAGTAATCCAAGATCATTCCAATTCCCAAAGGATACCAACTGAATTGCCGATAACAATTTGTATACTTTTTTTTATACCCATTATTGGTACTGTAGTCAATACAATATTGTTACCAGTTTATGTTTGGAAGTCATCTGATAGAATAAACAATTTTTTTGTGAATAAATAATTGAACTAATTTTCAAAATGGATGAAAAATTAAGAGAATACAAATTATTAAAACTTCTTGGTGAAGGTGGAATGGGCTCGGTATACTTAGCCCGGGAAGAGCCTACAGAGCGAGCAGTTGCCATAAAAATACTTCATCCCCAGCTTATTGCAAACCCACAGTTTAAAGAAAGATTTTTAAGGGAAGCCAAAGTTTTATCGCAGCTTAATCATCCGAATATTTCCGGTCTTTTAACCTTGTTTGAGGAAGACAATAAACTCTGCACTGTTATGCAATATATTGAAGGTGAAACAATAAAAAGCATGATTAAGAGAAGAGGCCCCATTCCTGAAACTGAGGTTAGAAACATTCTCTTGCAAATTTTGGATGCTGTTGATTATGCACATCAAAAAGAAATTATTCATAGGGATATTAAACCAAGCAATATATTGATCGATTCACAAAATAAAGTCAGCTTATTGGATTTTGGTATTGCAAAGATAGTTGAAGATGTTGAATTAACAAAAACCGGATCTATGCTCGGTACTCTTTATTACATGTCTCCTGAACAAATTAAAGGTGAAAAAGATATTGATCTTAGAACAGATATTTACAGCATTGGTGTAACAGCATATGAAATGCTTGCAGGAAGGTTGCCGTTTGAAACTGTTACAGAGATATCTGAATATCAGAGAGGTAAAATTACGCACAAAATAGTTCATGAAGATTTTCCTAACCCGAAAGAATACTACCCTTACATAAGTGACGAAATTATCAAACTAGTTCAATTGATGCTAAAAAGGGAAAGAAATGAACGACCAGATGATTGTAGGGATTGTAAGAAATTTTTAGGTGAGAAAGATAAACTTAAGGAATATCCGCCAATAGATAATGAACAAGAGAAAAAGATAAATAGGAGTGACAATAACAAAAAATTTTCTACATCTGATAGAGTTACAGAAAAAAAAGAAAACAAAGAATCAGCAAAAACAAATCTTTCGCAGATAAGACCTGAGCCTAAAAAATCAAAAGCAAAATATATATTTGTAACATTACTAATAATTATAGCAGTTGCTTCAGTTTTATTTTTTACACAATTCAGATATGAAAAATACGATTATTATAGTGGGTATGCTAGAGTCTATGATAGAGTAACGGGTAAATGGGGGTTAATAGATAACAATGATAATTTTTTTATAAGACCTATATATGATAAAATTTTTGGTTTTGCAGATGGGTTAACTAAAATTTATCATAAGGGTAGATACGGATTTTTTATCCCCGAGAATGAAAAATATGTTAAACCAAAGTATGACTATCTTGATAATTTTATAGGTGATTATGCTCAGTTAAAGTTGAGTGATGAATGGGGTGCTTTAGACAGAAATGGAGATGAATTTGTTATACCAAATTATGAGAGTATAAAAATTTATGAAGATGGATTTATAAAATTGAAAAAAGATGGTAAGTGGGGATTTTTCAATAGAGAAGAAAAGATATTTGATTACTTAACTATTTCTGAAATGAATACATTATTGGTTTACGGTATAGAAGAGAATGATTATTCTATTGTTCATACATTATTGAGGCTGGGAGCTGATCCAAACTATAAATTAAATTCAAATGACTCGCAAATATTATTGCATGCTATTTATGAAGGGGCGTCATTAGATATTATAAAATTGTTAGTAGGCTATGGTGCAGCACCTAATCCAAAAACAAATGTTTATCGTTGGGATGAAGAGAGAGGTGAAGGTGGATGGTACGGCAGCTCCATTGTATTAGCTGCAGGCGAAGGACGTTTAGATGTTGCAAAATATTTGATGAATTCATGTAATGTATCAGTTAACGATATCGAGTTTAATCCCAAGACGAATGAGTATGGGTGGACACCTTTAATGAGTGCAAGTTATTGGGGACATCTGGATATAGTAGAATTTCTTATTGAAAATAATGCAGATATAAATATCCAGAGTAAAGTTGATAATTATACAGCTCTGGATTACGCAAGGTCAAGAAACTACTTCGGAATTATTAGTATTTTAGAAAATAATGGTGCTATATCAAAAAAAGTATTATCAAAAGAAAAATTATCCAGCAATGTAATTGATAGAATAAATTCAATGGGATATGATTACGGAAAAACAATCTTCTTTGATAATTTTCATGATAATAGTAATACATGGAATTTTACTGATCAAAAAACAGGAAAATATTTACAAATTATAAATGGTGAATTACATGCTCAGTCTAAAGACGGTTATTCACAGTTTTTTAAGATAAACAAAAACACTGAACATCGTAATTTTGTTCTAAAATTTAAGCTAAAATATATTTCAGGAGAATACTACTATTCGTCAGCTGGGATTTACTTTAGAGAAAAATCTGATAATTATTACTGTCTTACATTTGATGCGGAAGGAACGTGCAAATATGAACTTAACACATATTCTAGTTCAAAAGAATGGGAAACAATCTTAGATAACGAAACTAGTTATTTAAGGGGAGGCGAAGCAAATATAATTGAAGTAATTGTTGTAGATAATTACATGTACTTATATTTCAATAATAAATATGTAATTAGTTATGATAAGATTATGAATAGTCTGGGAGAATCGTTTGGAATTCTTATGTCTAGTGACAAGACAAGATATTCTTTTGATGATATAATCATGGTGGAATTAAAATAATATGGATAAAATTAGGAACTACAACATTATTAAACAGCTTGGTGAAGGTGGTATGGGATCAGTCCACCTGGCAGAAGAAGAACTTACAGAACTTAAAGTTGCAATCAAAATACTTCATCCTCAGCTTACTAATAATCCTCAATTCAAAGATAGATTTATAAGGGAAGCAAAAGCATTGGGAAAATTGAAACATCCAAATATTATAGAGTTATATTCGTTATTTGAGCATGAAGGTAATTATTGTATGGTTATGGAATATGCAGAGGGCAAAAGTTTAAAAACACTAATTTCTGAGGTCGGTCCTATACATGAGGATAGAGCAATTAAGTTATTTTTACAAATTGCGCAGATTGTAAACATAGCGAACCAAAAAAGTGTAATACTTTGGAATATCAATCCGGCAGACGTAATTATTGACAGTAATGATAATGTTAAGATAATCATCGGGTTTTGCAAAGAAAAATCTAGGTATGTGGATGATGATCCTGAAAAGATATTGCTTTATGAGCCAATAAAATATCAATCTCCAGAACAAGTGAAAGGAGATAATGATCTTGATTATAGTTCCAATATTTATGGGCTTGGCATTATGTTTTATGAAATGTTGTCTGGCAAGTTCCCTTATAATGCAAAAGATGAAAACCCTTTTACATTAATGCGAGAAATATGTGGGAGCAAAATTAAAGATGTAAGAAAGGTATATCCGTATATTTCTGAAATTATTGTTTCAATATTGAATGAGATGATTGTAAAAAATAGACTATACAGATGTAAAGATTTAGATATATGTATAAATATGTTAAGAAATAAAGCAAGAATAGTTAATCCAAGGACATTTGATAAGTTTTTTTTGACTAGTACCTCTGAGAATGATAAGGAATGGTGGTACAATTTAGAAATTAATTGGAAAATTATTTTTTTATCAAATTATTGTTTCCATAATCTAGGGTGGGGTATTAATGATTGTGATATAGAATGTTTTGACTATCAAGGAAATGTAACGTATGACCTAGTTCTTTTCGCTACTTCACGATATGATATGAAGTTATCGTTTTTTCTTGATCAATAAGTTCAAATCAACCATGATATCTTAGATTTTATTCAAAATAAATTGAATTTTTTATGGTGTTGTGGTACTAAAGTAAAAAATATTACTCCACTAATGCAGTTAAATAATACTAAAAATCTAAAAGAAATATCCAACTTATCTCTTTCGGGAATAAGCGATGCAGAAATGAGTTGGATAAAGAAACATTTTCTTTATTTCACTAGCAATGTGTTAAGTTGGGGCATAAATGAGTTTGAAAAATAACAGATATGATTTCGCAACAAATATGATTAAAAATACATTGATTCTTATTAAAATGTTAAGATAGATGAAAAAAATTAGAAACTACCATATAATAAAACAACTCGGTGAAGGTGGTATGGGTTCCGTATACCTTGCCGAAGAAGAACTTACAGAACGTAAAGTCGCTATTAAAGTTCTACATCCTCAACTAACAAATAATCCTCAATTTAAAGATAGATTTATAAGGGAAGCAAAAGCATTGGTGAGACTAAAGCATCCAAATATTGTAAACTTGTTGACACTCTTTGAAGAAAGTGGAAGTTATTACATGGTGTTGGAATACTTTGAAGGAGAAACCCTAAAAGAAATGATAAGACGGCGGGGTCCTATACCTGAAGAAGAGGTTAAGGAGATAGCTAAACAAATACTCGATGCTGTAGGACATGCTCATGAAGCTGATATTGTTCATCGGGATATAAAACCAAGCAATATAATTATTGATAAAAACAGTAAAGTAGGAATATTAGATTTTGGAATAGCAAAAATGCTTGCTGATGCCGATTACACTAGAACCGGAACTATGCTGGGTACTTTATACTATATGTCACCTGAGCAAATTAAAGGTGAAAAAAATATAGACCACCGGACAGATATTTACAGCATTGGTGTAACACTTTATGAAATGCTTGCCGGGAGACTGCCATTTGAAACAAAAACAGAAATATCGGAATTTACTAGAAGTGAGATTACAATTAAAATTGTTAACGAGGATTTTCCCGACCCGAGGGAATATTATCCACATATTAGTGATGAAATTATCTCTGTTGTTAAAAAAATGATTAGTAGAGTAAAAGGAGATCGGATAAGCAATTGTAAAAATTGTGTTGATTTAATTTATGGGAAAGGTTTAGACCCAGATAATAAAGCCCCTGTGGTCGAGTTCCCAATCTTAAATGACAAAACAAATGAAAAACAAAAAGAGCAAAATAAGAAGTTAAAAAAGGAAAAGGTTATTGAAGAGCTTAATCAAGACATTAAAGAATTGAATAAGGAGTTGGAACCGGTAAATATTAAGAAAAGAATTTTTGCAGGAATAATTGACAATATTCTTTATGTGGGAGTGTTAGCTTACTTTGTTGGTTTTTTCTTGTCCTCTTTACAAATTCTAGGATTTGAATATAGCGAAGGGACACATCCATTATTACCTATTCTAAAATTATTTTTTTATTATGATGATTATGGATATGAATCCATATATTCATGGTTAACCAAATACACAATATATTATCATGAAGTCACTTATTTATATCCAATTGCTATATTTTCTAGTATTATCAATCTTAGTTTTAATTTTTTAAGAAAACAAAGCATTGGGGGAAAAATATTTGGGATCATTATTATTGACAAAAAAAAGAATACAATTTCTATAAGTAAGTTGTTTTTGAGAACGTTACTTGGTAATATCGTGGCTGTCATTTCTATTTTCATTCTTGTGTCAAGATATATGATTTATACCTATAACGATCAGAAATCTTTGTTGCTTCAGAATTCTATTTTTATTGAAGGTTTCCCCAATTTTTCTGACTTTAGTTTTTATTTACAACTGTGTCTATGTTATATAGGAGTAATAATTTTTGTTGTAGAATTTATTAGGACAATTAAAGGCAAAGAAAGAATCATTGACAAATTATTGAACACCAAGATTGTAAATACTAGTGAAATAAAAAATAACAAGAGTTGTTAAGTGAAAAATATTATAAGGTTATCGTCCTTTTTATTTTCTTTATTTTTTGTTATACACTGCTCCACAAAAAATTTAACTCCTCAAATCGTTTCTATTGAGAGTATAAAATTAACTGAACTCAATTCTGAATCACTTAATTTAACCGCACTTATAAACATCGAAAACACTAATGTTTTTGGAGTAACGGTAAGTGATATTAATTTTGATATATTGAATGAGGGCACTTTTTTAGGTAAAACTGTTAAAAAAGAAAAAGTAGATTTACCTTCGGGAGAAATTACAACAGTCGAATTTGATTTGGAATTGGAACCGGGGAGAGTTGCAGAAATATTATCGAAGCAAGAAGACACACTTAAGTTGGTACTTAAAGGAAGTCTTGTAGCAGAGGCTTTAGTATTTACACTTCCTCAAGAAATTGAGTTGCCTTATGATTTTCCGTTGAAGTCAAACTTAGAAAAATTATTTGAAAGTGAAAGCAACAGGGGAAATTTAGTGAATGTTGAAAAAGCCGAATTAAAAAAACTTGGTCTTACAAATACAACCTTGCACATAAAATTTACATTGAATAATCCTTATAACATTCCTTTAAGATTAATTGAATATCCTTCAAAGATTTATATAAATGATAGTTATTCAGGGGATGGAGAATTAAAAAAAATAATTTCATTAAAAGAAAATGAAAAAAGTAAAAAAGGAGTTTTCATTTTCGAAGGAGATAATATTAGATCGGTTCTCTCTACTTTGAAATCAATTTTTTCCAGGGAATTAAAATATCGAACTGAAGGTGAATTAGAACTAGAGGTGCTTGGTTATAAAATTAAAATTCCTTTCACAAACACCGGAACTGTTGTAAAGATATGATATGTCAAAGCTGCTCAAAAAATATAGATGATGATTCTGTGTTTTGCCCGTTTTGCGGAAGTACTTTAGAGAATTATATATCAATAACTATTGGGAAATCTGAGGATAATGATATTGTTATAGATTACCCTAATGTATCCCAGAAACATGCAAGTATACTTTACGATTTTAATTCCTTCACAATTAATGATCTTAATTCCTCAAATGGTGTTTATGTTAACGGGAAAAGAGTTAAGAAGAGTTTAATAAAAAGCAGCGATGAAATAAAATTAAGCCTTAACTACACACTTGATTGGAAATTAGTTGATAGCAAGTTAAAAGAGTATGAAATTAACAGAGTTACTGTTGGGAGAAATTCTGATAATGATTTTGTGATTGACAAGGAAAATGTTTCAAAATATCACGCTGTCTTCAGAATATACAAAAACATAACTTTTTTAGAAGATTTAGACTCATCTAACGGCACCTTTGTAAACAATCAAAAAATTAACCAAAAGATTATCAACAAGAACGACACTATCCAGTTTGGTCTCAATAATCATTTTGACTTAAATAAGCTCGAATCGTTTTATAACCGAAAAGAATTATCCAATAATAAATCTAAAATAACTTTAGAAACGAAAGTAATTAGAAATAAAAAGTTAATTACGATTGGAAGAGCTGAAGATAACGATTTAGTATTGGAAAATGTTAGAGTTTCTCGGTATCACTCAAAATTAGAAAAAATTAACAATCATTGGTACCTGGAAGATCTTGCCAGTGGTAATGGTACGTTCGTAAATGGAAGCAGGATAGAAAGAGTGCCTCTTTCTAAATCTGACTTAATTACTATTGGCAGTATTCCATTAAGCTTGGATAAAATATTTAGAAGCGAAAGGAATATATCTTCGGATTTTATTATAAAAGCTGATAATCTCTCCTTTATAGTAGAAGGAAATAAAACAATAACCGATGATATAAGTTTAGTGTTGATGCCAAATGAATTTATCGGAGTTATTGGACCTTCTGGAGCCGGTAAAACCACTTTAATGAATTTACTAAATGGATTTGTAAAACCTACTAAAGGCAATGTTTATATCAATAATCAAAATCTTCATCAAAACTATGAAGCATTAAAAGGTATGTACGGAAATGTGCCGCAAGATGATATTTTTTATCGAGAGCTAACAGTAAGAGAACTATTCTATTATAACGCAAAATTAAGATTAAATAATAACTATTCTGAAGAAGAAATAAATGATCAGGTAGAAAAAATAATTACTCAATTAACATTAAATGAAGCAACTAACACAATAATCGGAACTACTGAAAAGAAAGGTATAAGCGGTGGTCAAAAAAGAAAAGTAAATTTTGGACTCGATTTGATTACAGAACCAAGTGTTTTAATGCTTGATGAACCTACCACCGGTTTGGACCCGCTAAACATAAATGACGTTCTAACAATTTTAAATGGATTGGCTAATAAAAACAAAATTCTTTTAATGGTTACACATGCAATATCTATTGAGACATTTGAAAAGCTAACACATTTGATAATAATTGATAAGGGGGGCAAGCTTGCTTATTTTGGTCCAAGTTTAGAAGCAACAAATTATTTTGGTGTAAGTAAACCTTCAGAAATTTTCCCTGAGCTCAGGAAAAATAACCCAGATTATTGGAAAGAAAAATACAGGGATTCCAAATATTATAACGAATACGTAGAAAGAGAACAAATAAGTGAAGATACCACCAACGAAAAATCAACGAATAATTTTAAGTTAACCAGGGAAACAAATAATACTCAATTTTTTATTTTGCTCTCAAGATACTTTAAAGTGAAGCTAAGAGATAAAATAAGCACACTGATACTTTTGTTGCAAGCTCCTATAATTGCTTTATTTATATCTTTTGTTTTTGAAGGTGTTGAAAAAGATAAAGCAATTTTTGTTTTAGTGATTTCAGCTATTTGGTTAGGGTGTTCAAACGGAGCACGAGAAATTGTTAGCGAACAAGCTATTTATAAAAGAGAAAGAATGATATTTCTTAATATTCAATCATATTTATTATCAAAAATTACAGTCCTGTTTTTTCTCTCAATTATTCAGTGTGTCATACTTGCAACGATAACATATTATTCAATCGATTTTAACTTAACTTTAATAGAATTATTCAGTGTGCTTTTATTTATATCATTTCCTGCTCTTATTTTAAGTTTGCTTATTTCATCATTGGTTTCTTCTAACGAAGCCGCTATGGCCTTAGTTCCTATTGTGCTAATACCTCAAGTAATTCTTGGGGGACTCATGAAGACATTAAGTAACATGAATAATTTTATTGAAACATTGGCTGGTACTATGATAAGTCGTTGGGGTTTTGAATCATTAATGATATTAGAATATAAAAACTCTCCAATAGAAGAAAAAATTGAAACTTCTTTTGGATTTGATTTTGAAAATCTTTGGCTTAATTTCTCAGTGATGATAATATTTTCTATTATTTATTATCTCCTAGTGTCATATTCCTTAAAAAGAAAAGATATGAAATAAAAAAAGAATAAATCCTAAATATTCAATTCTATAAATTCTTTAGGAAGTTTGATAATTTACTGACTTGAAATGAGAAAGAATATTATAGAATGTATTAAAAAGCTGTTTACAAACTCACTTTATTAATTAACAGGAGTTTACCCAAATTTGAGCTACCTACCAAAAAGCGAGAACTGGCAGATGTATAGACTAGGATAAAAATTTGGTTTTTTATCAACCCTCCCAAGTATTATTGCCAATCCTTCCGATATAGAATAATATAAAAATCTTCCTTCTGTTTT
>CAJHYN010000368.1_pt1 | contig 14940 bp, 12 predicted proteins | sample 9198641 | NCBI WGS metagenome assembly CAJHYN01 (sample SAMEA7708370, study PRJEB35096) | sediment metagenome | biome: marine neritic benthic zone biome [ENVO:01000025]; feature: sediment [ENVO:00002007]; material: shallow marine sediment [ENVO:03000034] sea grass bed [ENVO_01000059] ... | reverse complement strand
TGGTATAAAGGTAAGAAAAGTTAATATGTAGTTTGCAGCGTTGTATGCTCCTACAGCTACTGAGCTAATAAAAAACCCTATTAAAACAGAATCAGTTCGTGAGTTAAATTGAAATAGGTAAGAAGAAAGCGCATAAGGAAAAGCCTCATGCATCTTACTTTTGATGTTACTTAAGGAACTAAATAATTTAATTCTTCCATATTTCTTGGTTACTAAAATTAATGATATAAAAAAGTGAAAGGCTGTTATTATCGGCATGGGTAAGAATACTATAGTAAGATCTCCACCTAAGAACATTATTAGCGAGCAGCTAAGAATTGCTATAAATCTGTTGGATACCGTGAAAAGACTAGCATAACGTCCTTCTTGATGGGCGATAAATATTCCAGCATTGCCTTCTAATAGAGTATTAACAATTTGATTTGCGCCAATTATTGAAATTACTATTTTTGTTTCCCTCGAAAAAGGTAAAATCGGTATTGTAGCTATCAAAATTAAGTATATAGTTGCAGAAAGAATTATTCTTAGGGAAAGGTAGCAGCTGAAGCACCTGCTGAAATCATCTTTTTTTTGGTTTAACTCTTTTATCGAAAAACCGTATAACCCAAAATCAGCTGCTACAGCGAAGAATCCGGAGAATGCAATGGCAAAAGAATATATACCCAAACCCTCTTGACCAAAGATACGTGAAAGAAAAATGAATAAAGTGAAGGTGAGAGCTTCACTTACAATTCTTCCCGCAGATAATATGCTAAAATTCTGTATAATCTTAATTTTTCTAGCTTGATTCTCTATTTCCATTAATCAATATGTTGGTCTTTTTGCTATAAGATTACGATATTATATATGAAAACTGATTTGATTTGTTAGTAGCTATGATCATTAAAAAGTCGGCCACCAACGCTTTCTTTATTTGCAAAACTGAAACAAATACTTATGCGATAGAAATGTATATTTATTATTTACCGTTTATATTCGAACTGTAATTAAGCATGTTTCAAAAGTAGGAGAATTTGATTATGAAACGGCGGCATAATGATAAATAAGATCAGAAAATTTTATTTTCAGTGCAGTAGCCGAGATGAACAGGTGAATTTTGTTAAATAGAGCTTTTTCAACCGAAGCCATATTTCATAATCCAATACCATTAAAATTCTATTTACGATGTAATTTTATTTTGCTTTCTATCTTGTATTTTAAAAATTCAGGTATAAATCCTATTGCCATATAACTTGCAGCAATTATAAAATAAGTTAGATTTATTCGCTTTTTGAATAATAAATCTGATAAAAATATTTCTTTAAAATAGGCAAAAGTCTCTTTTTTATAGATTTTTGTATATTCATTAATGTGCTTTCCAAAAGAATTCCTATTATTCCAGACTTTTAGTACTTTTTTTTCTAGCGCATTTAGTTCACTAATAGATATTACATTTGATTCGAGATCCATTTCCTTCATTATGTTTCGAACTTTTTGATCGTAATCAATTGCAACAACTGGAATTTCAGAATTTATAGCCAAAATTGCAGGATGAAGAGGCATGGTAATGACCAGGGACATGTTTCTTAATATGCCGGCGTACTCGGGGGGTTTGTAGAATTTTCGTATAATACTCGTTTCACAACTACATAATTTAGATACTCTATTGATCATCTCTAGATCTAAATCATCAGATGCTGAGAAAAAGACCGGTATACTATTTGTTCTTTTTGATATATTTTCAAGTGATTTAGCAATATTTTTTATTTGTTCATAAGAAAATTTTTTTATCGTTCTGCGAGATTCTCCCTCAGATCTGTAAATGCCTCTTAAAAATACCCCAATCAAACGTTTTTTATTATGTTTTGTTATTTTCTCAGTTTCTAAAATCTGAAGTACTCTTTGCCTTTCGCACTTGGGCAACAAAAAGGCCGGATCTGAAATTACTTTGACGTTATTAAAACCATACTTTGAAAGTAATTTTTTAGATTCTTCATCCCTGACTGTTATATTGTCGGCTTTAGCACCAATCAGTTTGATTAGGTTAATTGAATATTTTGCATGAACTGGTCCTACCCCCAGAGCATAAAAAATTATTTTTTTTCCAAAAAGAATGCCAAATAATGCAGGGAGAAGAAATCTCGGAATCGGCTTATAAAAACCTATTGCATCATGAAGGAGACTTCCACCTCCTATTATGACGCAGTCCGATCCTTTAACAGCATTTATTAAGGATGAAAGTTGTCTAGTTGAATTTGATGATATAGTCAAGTGCTTGATCGAGTCTATACCAATTTGTTCAAAAACCAAGTCCGGATTTACTGACATTGCTTTAAGCGTAATTTTTTTTCCAAGAATTTTCTTTAAAATATGTACTATAGAAAATAAAACCGCTTCGTCTCCAAGGTTATAACTACCATATTGTCCACTTATTAGAACATTCATTTTTGCACCAAATTATGGCTTTCTATTATTGATTATCTTAAAGCCTACAAGTAATTTGAATCAGCTACATGTGTATACTTTTTAAAATGGCATATATATATTCATTGGGAAGGCAATTTTTGGAGATATTTTTTATATAGTTGAACAGGCAAGGCTAATTAAATTTTTGAATTTATGCTGCATAGCTGAAGCAGAGAGATTATTCTTTGCAAATTTTCTATCGATTATAGCACGCTCGCGATATTTCGATCGGTTTTGATCTATTTCAGAAAATATTTCAACAAGACTTTCAACCGATCTTTTATTTAATACTATAGCAATATTATTTTTGATGCAAAACTCTACAGGAGCAGTACCGCGTGGTCCATAAATTAAGGTTGGAGTGCCACTAGCTAGATATTCTGGTAGTTTTGTTGGAAAAGATAGTTTAAACCATTTTAGATTTTCTTTTGCAAATGTAATTGGCAGCAATAAAATGTCTGCGGATCTCATTAATTTATAATTTTCAGGTTTAGGAGCAAATCCGCAGTAGAATACATTTTTATTATCAGCCAGTTCTAAAGCCCTTTTTTTAGTCCATTCGTCACAATATATTTCAAATCTTGCCTTTCCACCTTTACTGTTATAAATTTTAACCGCCGACACAATATCTTCAATAGACTGCCAATGCTGAGCGTACAGTAGGGAGCCGATGTATCTTATAAGAAGTCTTTTTTCTTTCTTCTTTATTTGGTTCTCATCTGTGAAGAGATTGTCAGCTGCACCATTATGCAGAACTTCGAAGCCGGCGCTATAACGTTCTTCCAATTCCTTTTTCATTTCATGGCTTATTGCAATTCTTATAGCAGCACGCTTATAGATTTTAGTTATCAATTCATTATCATGCCTTTGGTACACACTTTCATCGTCGCCAATGTGTATAATATGTGGGATATTAAAATACTGAGATAACCAGAATCCATATTTAGGAATGGATAGCGAATAGAACCAAGAGTATATAACCTGAGGCTTCCAGTGTTTTAATTTTTTTTTCAGCCAAGTATCTGAGTATCGGCCTAACCATGATGGAGCTCTACCTAAAGCATAGGGTATTGCGTGAAATATAGCATTACCAGGTATAGATGCATGTGTCATTATATTCTTATAATCTTTTAACGAGGAAGTTTGTTGGTCTTCGAATTTACGAGACCTATAGAATATAAAGAGAGACTCTTTCGGCCAATCATCAATCAGTGTAGCTAGGGTAACACCAAAACCTTGGGTGGCTGATGGAGGGCTTTCGGTAAGGATCAGGGTATTAGGAGAATTCATCATCTTAGTCCTTTATAAGTTTTGATTATCCTTACAATGGATATTAAGCTAAGTTTTCAGTATAGTATGATGATCCAAGTTTTTAATAATGATTGCTATTTTAACTTTCTAAATTTTTCTTGATCTTAAATATCATCTCATCGAATATAGCTTCTAGCGAATAGTTGAGTTCCCAATCTGGATAGTGCGCTTTAAATTTGCTAATATCTGAATAGTAGCAAATATGATCACCAATTCTATTTACATCGCTGTAATCTATGTTTGGCCTTTTCCCGCTTTTCTTTTCAATTAGGGTAATGCTTTCAAGTATACTTACAGAGTTCTCCTTGCCTCCACCTATATTATAAACTTCACCATTGCGTGGATTTCGTGCGAAATGCCAGAGAGCTGAAACGACATCCCTACTATGTATTTGATCCCTTACCTGTTTACCTTTGTATCCAAATACTGTATATGTCTGTTCTTTAAGCGCTACAATTATTAAGTAGTTTAGAAAACCGTGTAATTCTACTCCTGAATGAGAAGGGCCAGTCAGACAGCCCCCCCTAAAAATCCCAGTTTTAAGACCAAAATATTTACCATATTCCTGGGTAAGTACATCGGCTGCAAGTTTTGATACACCGAACAAGGAATGAAGGCAATTATCAACTGGGAAGGACTCTGGAATGCCATGGTTATAGCTATTCTCATAATCCCATCTTGTTTCTAGTTCTTTTAATGGGATTTGATTAGGACCGTCACCATAAACTTTATTGGTGCTCATAAAAATAAAAACAGAATCAGATCTAAATTTCCGATAGGCTTCTAGAAGGTTCAGTGTTCCAACGGCGTTTACATCAAAATCATCAAAAGGCCTTTTGGCGGCTAGATCATGACTTGGTTGAGCCGCTGCATGAATAATTAATTCAAAAGGATAATTTTCAAAAAGCTTATTTACGGAGTCTCTATCCCTAATATCCAGATTAATATGAGAAAAATTTTTACATATTGATTCTAAGCGTTTGCGATTCCACGAGGTATCACCCTGTACCCCAAAAAAATCAGCGCGCATATTATTATCAACACCAATAACATCAAAACCCATGTTATCGAAATACTCAACTGCCTCCGATCCAATCAAACCACTGCTCCCAGTTACTAAAACAAGCATTTTCGATCCTCCTTATATTAGTCACAAAATCCTTTAAACTTTTGTAAATGTCATAGGGTTTTAAGATTTTACAGAAAATAAAGTTAGGTTATACATAGGCTTGAAGATACGATTCAAGATTGCGATGTTGCAACATTTGGACAAAGCACAAATTATTTCACTTATTTTAGTTATCAGAAATGAAGGGCCTCAGCTCTGATTATAGTTCTTACTGGTATGAAGTTCCCTACTAATTCTTTTTATTAGGTAAACACATCTAAAGTCGGCAAAAGTTACTGTCGATCTGAAGAACCTGATCAGATTGTTGGTCTGAAAATCCTTGCACAATAAAAATTAAGATATATTTTTCATTGAATAAAGTCTTCTAATTTCAATTTCTTCTTTCTCTACATACTCATACTCTGGTAACGCTCTTACGTGCGATGAGAACATTTCAAGAATTGAACTACTTTGCATATTGCCTGCAATGCTAATTATATTCATACCAGCGCTTCTACATGGTGCGCTCTTTGCTGTTTTCCACATGTCATCGTCCTTTGCTCTCCCAATCAGTTCTTTGTAAGGAGAACTAAGTGTTTCGAATGGAGGTATTACCCCTCTGTATCAAATAAACCTGAGCTTTTTTTATAATAACCTCTATTCGCGCCAACATCGAACACAATGTTTTTTCCATAACATTCTAATATTTCCTTTTCCTAAAAAGTGGATGGGACATTGTTTCATATTTAACCATGTCATATCCGATCTGCCTAAATAACTTTCGAGCCAATTTTTCAGCATTAATACTATTTTTTTACTGTGGAACATAGATTTATAAATGGAATCTAAAAACAGTGAGATTTTTTGATATTAAAATCAATTTACAAAAACTAAAAAACCTTTTTTACTTTATAAAATGAACCTTTTCAAAAACATTAAGGGTTTCTATAGCTGCTTTTTGCCAGCTAAATCTGTTAAGCTGAAGAAAGCCTGCTTCAATTTTTTTCATTCTCAACTTTTTATCACCTAAAAGATGTAATACATTCTTCGCAATATCTTCAGGGTCATTTGGTTCCACAAACAATACAGCATCACCACCTACTTCAGGTAGGGAGCCCTTTCGAGATGTCACAACAGCAACTCCACAAGCAAACGCTTCTAAGACAGGCAGGCCGAATCCTTCATAAAAAGATGGAAAGAGTAGAAGTTCTGCACAGCGGTATAGATATTTAAAATCATTGTTCGGGAAAAATCCTGTAAAAATAATATCTTTTTCTAAATTGAGATCATTCACAAGGCTGAATATATCTTTGCTAACTGTCCGCAAACTTCCAGCTATGACCAGGTTTAATTGATCATTTATTTTTTGTTTAATAATACTAAAAGCTTTAACGGATCCAGCTAAATTTTTATATCCATGTGTTCCGACACAAAGTATGTATTTATTTTCCAGGCCATATTTGTTGCGAAAATTAATAATATCGGCATTATTCAATTCATGTGAGAATTTAACCAAGTCCACACCTTCATATACTACATCAATTTTTTTTCCAGAAACCTTAAAGTACTTTTCAACGTCTTTCTTTGTTGCATGAGAAACGGCGATGATGCGATTTTTTTTAGACAGGAGGCGCATCATCAATATCCAGTAAATTCTATTTATGTATGACCTTATATAGTTTCCATGAATTTCTTGACTATGTACCTTGTTAAATGGATTTCGTATAACTATTGGATGTAGATCATGGATTGTTGCCACAGATTTACAGGGAGTGAATAATGAGGCAGCATTACCGGGGAAATACATTATATCCAGGTTATCAAAATAAGCAACAATTGGAAGGATCAATTGTTGCCATGCTTTCCTGTTCCGAGGCTTAAATTTTTTAATTATTGCATTCGGGGCATCTTTGATAACATCTTTAGGAATATCTTTGAAACAATATATGTAATATGAATTTTCTTTGTCGATTTCGAGAAGATTGTTTGTAATTTGAACAACATAGGTTACAATCCCGCTGTTCGACCCGTCTTCTAGAAATAGCAAACCTGTAGCATCGATACCGATACGCATGCATTTTCCTTAAATAAATATAAGAAGTGAATCAAAAGATGTTAACATTTAGTTTCAATTTTAAAATTAATTTAAATATTTTTGAGTATACCATTCAAAGGTTTTTTTCAGACCATCGTCTAAGGGAATACGGGGTTGCCAGTTCAGAACTTTTTTGGCTTTTGAATTGTCATATTTGACTCTAACCTGTTTCCATTTTAACTGTTTTCTGGAAGTAACGCCTTCCTTAGCAATACCAAATCCAGCTCCAATTTCATATGCCGCCGCAGCTATGTAAGGCAAAAGATATGGAACATGAAAAATTTTCGCAGAATGTTTGCTCATGGCCAAAAATCGATCTAAATAAATCTGAGGAGTAATCTCACCGTCATCTACAATATTAAATATCTGACCGACAGCATTTTTTTCTATTGATGCCTTATAGATAGCATCAACAGTATTTTCAACATAGGTCAGCGGTAAAATGTTATCGCCTTTACCTATTATAACGAAAATACTATTTTGATAGCGAAAGCCTAGATGAGGAAAAAAAATTTTTCCTAAAGGGCCAATAACGATACCAGGTCTAAGTATAGTAACCGGTAGATCGAAATTTTTGTGTGCATCCAGAACTAACAGTTCTGCTTTAAGCTTTGAATATGCATACGGGCCCATTTTTTTGGGATAAGGTTGATATGGAGATGTTTCAGATATGATACTTCCATTTCTTAAACCAATTGTATCATAAACAACTAGAGTACTTAGATGAACGAATCGTTCTACATTATTCTCGATTGCTGTTTTAATAAGTGATTTTGTACCCTTAATATTAGTTTCATAATTATCATCCCAGTCGTTGTTTAGTGCTGCACCAGCATGGTAGATTTTTTTAATTCCTTTAGTCGCAAATTCTACTGCTTTTTGATCATTAAGGTCGCCTTCTATTATATCAACATTTAAGCCGTGAATCCGTCCAGAATGGATGCTATTTGGTCTGACTAGTGCTCTTACCTTTATTCCTTTTGATATTAGTTTTTTTACTAAATGAATTCCTAGAAATCCTGTAGCACCAGTAACAAGGGTGGATGGGTAATGGCGATTCTTTTTAGCCGTGGGCGAAATGCAGGTACTTGATTTCGAGGCACCTTGTTTTTCAGGCCAAATCGATTCTATCATCTCTACAACGCCTATGCTTTTTATCATCGATATGGGTGGATCACTGTTATCAATTATTGAAGTGTAAAACTTACTTATCAAGGGCTCTAGCCCCCCTGACTTATCAATGCGTTTGGTAGCAAACAAATAAAAATTTTTAATTGCACCTTTAAAATATTGACTACCATAGAATATTCCGGAAAGTCCGCGCTTAATCATCCTTGGCAAAGCTGTCTCTTTATCAAGAATTAAAATATTATTAAAAAGATTTACATAAATCTTTCCCTTGGTTCCCTTAATTGTAAAAGTTAGTTCATCAGGCTTTTCACTTAGCGAAATATTTCCATAACATAGTATATCTCGCGATTTTAATAAAAGTCTGATTTCATCACTCCAGTTATTTGGCAAAACCCCTCTATTGAGTTCAATGACTTTGAGCTCTTCAATTTTGGGAACGAACTCCATAATCAAAGAGCCCACATGCGGAATTAAATCCTGCAGAAATCCGCCTTTCATTTTATAATACCAATGAAAATTTTCGGCTCCATCTTCTAACAATATTTGATTCCTTTTTGCATCAAAGGCATAACAAACCTCAATTGATATAGGATCGCCGATAACACCATTTTGTAGTAATTTAATTGCTCTTTGTACTACGTTTTCAAAAATATAATTGTGGTCAACGCATAATTTGACATTGTTCTTCATTGCAACATCATACATCTTTTTGGCATCATCTATATTTAATGCCATTGGTTTTTCTACCAGCACATGAGAACCCATTTCCATGGCAATTATACTCAGATCATAATGATCTTCCGGAGCAGTAAGAACGTGCACAACGTCTGGCTTTTTATCTTCAAGCATTTTTTTCGCATCACGGTATACATTTTCCACATGTAATTCATTAGCAAACTTTTTTGCGAGTGAAAAAAATTTATCAGACACGCCAACAATCTTGGCATTCTTTTGCCTTAGAATTGCATGTGCGTGATGTTTCGCTATGTTTCCACAACCAATTATACCTACCCTCATTTCTATTTCTCTCCGTGATAAATATTAGATTCGCTATTTTTTATATAAAGATTCAATCCCGTTATGTAACTACCTTCGATACCAAACAACCTTTAAAACCCAATATGTATAGAAAAAGCAGATAAATATTTTTAACAAGAACTATTCGGATATTTTAGCTTTTTTATATCTGGCTGATACTATCAATTTAATTAGTTCACTTGAAGCATTTTGATCGTACAAAATACGATCATACTTTCACGATTTAACTGGTCAGATCTAATTAATCTTTCAATCTGATTTCGCATCAAAACTAAAACCTGCTTAACTTTGAAAAAATTTGCCACATCTGGTATTAATATGCCTCTATTTGAAATAATATGGTAAGCTAATTTCTTTTAACTAGTCTATTTAATTCTTCTTCAAGCTTTGAAATTTATTAGCAGAACATATCTATGATACTAATGAAATTACTAAATTATTGAAGAATAAATGGAAATATGTTCTATAATTAGTAGTGGAACTGTAGATGTCGGATTTAGAGTGGAGTCAGATTATTTTAATCATTATTGCCGATTGATGTTTTTAAAAAATCCAATAAACGTAAAACGCTGTGACCATAACGTTCTCTAATAATATTTTTAAAGGGTTCACGACCATCACCTGGCAAACGACGCAGGTACCTAGCACCGATACGAACTATATAGAGAGGTGATTGACCTGGCTCGTTCAGGGGCCGATAGGGTAAAACACCCCACCAAAATCCCTCATATCCCAATGATTGCCCTATCTGGAGTGCCTTTTCTGTTCCATTAAAACATGGAAATGCTAAATGGCGTACAGTCTTATTTAGTTTTTGTTTAAATATTTCTCTAGAAAGTATAAAATCTTCTTCAATACTAATTACATCTTTACGTAATGAACCTACTAAATCATCGTCTGAACCTTCTAAACCAGCAGGTTCAGGCCATCTTGGAATATACCGGTGCTCATGGGTATGCGACTGAAAGTCGATGATACCTGAACTATGCATTTCCCTGATTTGTGACCAACTTAAAGGAAGAGCTTGGGTATGGACAGTTCTTGGATGAGATTGATCGGTCCCCTCTTGATGGAATCGGGTAGCTATGAATGCCACTGCCCTCATACCGTAGTCCTTAAGCAAAGGAAAGGCGACATCATGTAGATTTCGTCCTCCATCGTCGAAAGTTAGAACCACAGATCTGCGGTTAGCAAATTTGCGTTTTTTAAGGTGATCAATCAGTGAATCAGCATCAATGGTTTCATACCCATTTTGCGATAAAAATTTGAGATCTGCTTCGAAATCCTTTTCATTAACGATATGATAACAGAATACAGGGATACCAGGTCCATATTCATTTGAATTTCTCGAAAAAATGAACTTAGGTAAGCCACCCTTAAAGCCGGCTTGCACTTCAGGCCAGTTCTTCTCCCAAATTTTTCTTAGGGCAACATAAAAGGTGTTAGTATTATTCATATTAATAATTGTGACATTTTTTCTGCTGTTTGCATTTATTTCTTTACATTTTCTAAAACTTTCAGGGTTTCCAACGCGCATTTTTTCCAACTAAAGTCACTTGCACGCTCTCGACCAGCTTCGATTAACCTTTGCCGAAGTTTACTGTCCGTTCCCACCGCTCTCATACCATTGGCTATGCTTTCAATATCTTCGGGGTTAACCAGCATGGCAGCTTGATCACCTAACTCCTGCGTCGAATATCGATCAGAGGTAATTACCGGGCACCCTACAGACATTGCCTCAAGCAATGGAATACCGAATGATTCATACAATGATGGAAGCAACAGTGCTTCAGCCATAGCATAAAATCCCGGTAAGGTTTCATGATTAATCCAGCCGGCTCGTACCACAAATGAAGAAATACCTGATCTATCTATGAGAGCCAACTCCTCTCGACACAACCACCTATGCTCTCCCGCAATTACCAATGAAATTCCCAGTTTAGGACCAACTTGAGCATAAGCACGAATTAAACGCCCAAAATTCTTAGGTGGGTAGATCTGGCCAACGTACAAAAAATATCGTGCTGGCAGTCTATATTGGTCTCGAATCACTTTCAAGTTTAAAGAAGAAATCGATTGATTAAATTTGTCGTCAATACCATGGTAAACCGTATGCACTTTATCATTCAAAATACCAAGATACTTTATTAGATGCTGCCGTGTAGTTTCTGATACAGCTATAATTGCATCAGCTTTTTTAGCATAACGCGGAATTAGAAATTTGTGACTAATACGATCAATCCGTCTTGACCATTTAGGTTCAACACACCAATCAAGGCCGTGACATACATAAACCGTAGGGCAACTCGCCAATAAAGGGACAGAATATTTTGGATTAAAGATAAGATCGAGGCCCTCTTTTTTTTCTACCTGTCGAACTGCAATTTGGTCCCAGGTGAGAACGGAGTGAGCCTTCACCGCAAGCTCACGAACGTTGCTATGGCTATTATATGTACCAATTAATTTAGGATCACGATAAATCAAAACAAATTCATGCTGAGTATCCAATGAAAGCATCTCGCGTAAAAGGTTTTCTGTATAAACTTTTACACCCCCACCATGCTGGCTATAATGTCTGAGCATTATCCCTATTTTCATCGAAACCTCAAATTAAATTATAAATTTATAGTAGTTGTTTTACTGTATAAAAAATTTTTAAATTAATGCTGCATCAATTAGAAGAACTACATGCTCTTATTTTCTGAACTTTAGCTGGAATACCAGCAGCAATAGCATTTTCCGGTACACTTTTGACAACTACAGCACCCGCTCCAATTATTGCGCCGGCCCCTACATTTACTCCATCCAACACAATAACACCCGTGCCCAGCCAGGATTTTGCTCCTACATAAATTCGATCCTTAGAGTAGACTCCCTGGTCCATAATTGCACTGTCCAAATCTTTGAAATGATAAGACCCAGCGCTAATATAGCAGCCACCTGCCACTAAAACCGCCTCCTCAAACTCAACGCCATCCATTGAGACTATCGCAGAATTACTTCCTATACTCGTGCGTTTACCTATGCGAATAGGACCAGCCTTTGCTTGAATCATACAGTTTCGGTTTATAATAACGTTATCTTCAAAAACAATTCCTGCATCACCTGAGCCTCGCCCATCGATAAGACAATTATCATCAATTGTAACATTATTTCCTAGCTTTATTTTGTCAGGATGCCGTATAGTCACATTACGCCCAATTATCAATCCTTTGCCTGTCTTTTTGAAAAGCCATGGATAGAATTTTTTTCTTTTTTTCAACCCGGCTGCGCCAGGTATGGGGCCGAATAAACATGTAAAAATTTCGTAAAAAATAAAACGAGCTAAACTTACCTCCCCAACTGTTAATTCCCGATAAGTTTTGAACGGTGAGTTTTGGCCTTTTGCAAGACGGTCACGAATAGAGACGCCTTTTTCTGATTCTCGCATTATAGATTTCCTTCAAAAATTATAGTATACAATTTTCGTGGCAAGCATTATTATTGAACCATTAAAGTTAAATTGTACGATTTACTATATGGAACAAGATCAACTTTTCTGTGCAACCGCTGCAATCTTTTTTGTGAAAATCTTATTTGATTTACCATAAAATAAGAAGGCAAATTTGAGGATAATCGACAAGATGGTATCAATTATTAGCCCAACATAATTTATGGGATTTTCGAAAAATATATAGAGTTTCAAAGGGAATATTTTAGTATTTCTAAATCCGGAATAATTCAGGACCTGCTTTAAACTGTATTCAGTGAAAGAATTAAAGTGGTCAATGTTCTGTGTCAAAGATTCTATCCCGGTTAAGGGATTCGCACCATTAATAGAGTGAACAACAACTACGCCACCATCACTTAAATTATTCTTGCAGAGAGAAAGAAATTGAATTATTTCGTCAAGTGTAAGGTGGTTTATTTCCTGCTCTGCAATAATTACATCGTATTGTATTTTATTTGTTTCCAAAAATTCAAACGCATTTTGCCGCTCGCAATTTAATCCTTTTTGAATTGCAAAATTGACTTTTCCTTCTTCGGAATCAATGCCAAAAACATTTTTATAACCTTCTTTGTTCAATAAATTGACAAAGTATCCAGGGCCACAACTGATAACAAGAATTTTGATCGATTTATCGACTGGAATGTATTTGAAATAGTTCCTCTTATAAAATTTTGCAAAAGAACCATACCCTTTCTGGATATCTTCAGGGGCTTCCCAAAAAGTATCAAAAGATTCTAATTTAGCTGATAGTTTCATAAAAATCCTACTTTCGTATATTGCTTGTTATTTCCATTTCACTAAAAGCTTCTATACTATTCAATTTCTCCAGATAATAAATTTATCTTATACATCACAGTTTCAGCTACCTTTTAATTTACTTTGTATTTTAAATATAGCAACGTTTGATTTTGAAGATCCCACGAATGCCTGTTTTTCCCCTCATTATTAGCTCCATCAAGCCTAATTTTTTGTTTCATAAACTCTACTTTCTGCACATGCTTCAACTGAAATTCAACTAGTTTATCCTATAAGTATTCATCAATCATTAAAGTTTTTATATCAAAAGAATTAATTAGTTTAGTGCAGGTAGTGACAAATTCATTTTTTACTTCAAATATTATTTAAATATTCTATGTTCTACCTGTTCACAAATAATATGTCCAATCAACTCATGCATTTCTTGTATCCGTGCTGTATTAGTTGAGTTTATTATTATTGGAAGATCAACTAAAGCACCAATATTGCCGCCATCATTTCCAAGTAAACCAATCGTTTTGCAAGGAATTCTCTCGCATGCCAAAACAGCCTCATGTATGTTTAGCGAATTTCCACTGGTGCTAATTCCATAAAATATATCAGCTTGGTTCATGAGTCCCATTATCTGTCGTGAAAATATTTGCTCAAAACCATAATCATTTCCTATGGCTGTCAATATTGATGTATCAGTTGTTAAAGCAATTGCAGGTAAAGGATGTCGTTCCATTTGAAAGCGACCAATAAACTCTGCCGAGAGATGCTGCGCATCTGCTGCGCTACCTCCGTTTCCTGCAAAGACGATTTTATTACGATTTTTTAATGCTTCTACTATCCAATTAATTGAAGTTTCGATATCAGATAAATGATCGGAACTAATGGTGTTAACAAGATCTAAATGTTCCTTTATTCTGTCTTCTATATTCACTATGACCTCTTTATTGTTAAAGTATTAAACTTCATTATGGCTAGGAGTATTTTTATCTTTTAAAATTAGAAATTTTAAGCGAAGGTAATGATCGAACACCTCATCAGCGGTAATATCGTTTAGACATTTACGATTATAAGGACACGGTGGGAATTCCCCGAGGCGGCTGTAATTAACACAAGGGATGCAACTATAATCCTTTCGTATTCCTATATGATTCTCTCCAGGAGGCTTAAAACGCTCCATGACTCCGGGGCCCCACAAAGATATCGTGTTGCATTCCATCGCTGCAGCCATGTAGACAATGCCGCCATCGCATGCAATAAGAATCTGGCAATAACTTAACATAGCTAGCACCTCTGAATAGGTTGTACTACCTACTAAGTTGACGATGCGTTCACCAATATTTATTTTGCTTATGACTTCTTTTGCATCCACTAAATCAGATGGAGCACCCACTAATAGGATAGTAGTATTTGAATCCTCATCCTGTATCATTTCGATCAATTCGGCAAAACGTGACATATTCCATCGATGGTGGGGCTTTAAAACGCCTGGTGCTAATGCAACAATAAACTCGCTTTGTGGTTGAATACCATTGGCTTTCATTAAATTAAAAGCATTTCGGCGTTCATTAATGG
>CAJHYN010000506.1_pt1 | contig 14955 bp, 17 predicted proteins | sample 9198641 | NCBI WGS metagenome assembly CAJHYN01 (sample SAMEA7708370, study PRJEB35096) | sediment metagenome | biome: marine neritic benthic zone biome [ENVO:01000025]; feature: sediment [ENVO:00002007]; material: shallow marine sediment [ENVO:03000034] sea grass bed [ENVO_01000059] ... | reverse complement strand
CGACGCAAAAGAAGATAGAGCTGGCAGGTTCGAAGTTGCTAATAAAGGCTCACTCTTTTTGGATGAGATAGGAAATATCCCTGTCGAGCTCCAGTCAAAACTGTTAACAGTAATTCAAAATAGATTAGTTTCGCGAGTCGGATCAAATAAACAAATTCCTATTGATATAAGATTGATATGCGCAACAAATAAAAATATTTATCAAATGGTTTCTGAAAATAAATTCAGACAGGATCTTTTGTATAGAATAAATACTGTTGAAATAAAGATGCCGCCATTAAGAGAAAGAAAAGAAGACATTCCTTTAATCGCTGAATTCTTTCTGATGCAGTATAAAAATAAATACGACAAACCCATTTTAAGATTAAGCCCGGCAGCTGTTATAAAACTTGAAAAGTATGATTGGCCCGGGAATGTTCGGGAGCTTCAGCATTCAATTGAAAGAAGCGTTATTTTAAGCGAAGGCGATGTTCTTCAGCCCTCAGACTTTCTTTTCGAAAAAACAGAAAGCGTTGACGAAGATAAAAACATTGTGTTCGATAATTACAAGCTAGATGAAATAGAAAAGATGGTAATTATTAAAGCTATCAACAAACATAACGGCAACATAACAAAAGCATCAAAAGAATTGGGTTTGACAAGGACTTCACTTTATAGAAGAATGGAAAAGTATAATTTATAAATTGTCATTTGTCATTGCGAGTGAACGGAGTAAGCGAAGCAATCTCTTAAAAGAATTTTATTGACCCAAAGAGATTACCAGCCTTCCAAGTTGTACGACGGACAGGTTTCATCCCAACAACATGGGATTTGCAATGACATTCTTGTCACGCTGAGCTTGTCGAAGTGTGTTTAGGTTAACTTAACAAAACCTGTTTCGACGGGCTCAACATGACAGTCTAAAACTTTTAGAAATATTGAATCATAATCAATGAAAAAATTTCATTTACAATTAATCTTTAGAATTCTTCTATTAAGCATAACTCTTTTTTTAGCTTTTTATATCTATTACAACACTGAACTGAATGCAACTCTATTCATAATAATCATTACGATTTTATATCAGATATTTTCGTTGATAAAATTTATTGATTTCACCAACAGCGAATTAGCACGTTTTGTTTTATCAATAAAATACTCCGACTTTTCTTCATCGTTCTCTTCACCGAAAATGGGACAATCTTTTTCAGAACTTTCAAATGCATTTGATGAAGTGATGAAAAAGTTCAGGGAAACACGAAGCGAAAAAGAAGAGCAGGCAAGATTTCTCCAGACTGTAATGCAGCATATCGGGATCGGCTTAATTACCTTTGACAGCAGCGGGAAAATTACGCTAATTAATAACGCAGCCAAAAAGATATTTAAGATACAATTCTTAAATAATATAGAGGCTTTAAATAAAGTTTCTCAAAATCTTGGCAATGAACTAGCCGAGATGAAACTGGGAGATAAAATTACAATAAAACTCGTAGACGAAAATGAATTGATACAATTGCTCGCTTATGCTACAGAATTTAAAATGCGAAATAACGATTACACTTTGATAGCAGTTCAAAACATACAAAGCGAACTTGAAGAAAAGGAAATGGAAGCGTGGCAAAAGCTAATCAGAGTTTTAACCCACGAAATTATGAATTCGATTACGCCAATTTCATCTCTGGCTTCCACAGTCAACACAATGATCTCTGAACCGCACAAGGATAACATTTTTAACAGCGAAGATATTGACGATATAAAATCCGCAGTGAGCACAATTCAAAAAAGAAGCGACGGGTTAATTCACTTTGTAAATAATTATAGAAACCTGACTAAAATTCCAAAGCCGGATTTCAAGATTTTTCCTATTAAAAATTTGTTTGACCGCGTTAAAAAACTTACTGAAAAAGAAATACACGAGAATGGAATTTCATTCGAAAGTTTGATTCTGCCGGATAATTTAGAACTTGCTGCAGATATTGAAATGCTTGAACAGGTACTTTTGAATTTGGTTATTAATTCAATTCATGCTTTGAAAAGCACTGTTAATGCAGAGATACGTTTGGTTGCACGCTTAAACGAAAGAGGCAAAACGATCATCAGAGTTATCGACAACGGTCCCGGAATACCGGATGAAGTGCAGGAAAAAATATTCATCCCTTTCTTTACAACTAAGAAAGACGGCTCCGGTATTGGTTTAAGTTTATCACGTCAGATAGTACGCGCACATGGCGGAAATATAAGAGTAAGTTCAATCCCGAATAAAGAGACTTCGTTTACGTTGAGGTTTTGATAACTTCGTACTTCCTTTGTAATAAAAAAAACTTAAACACAATTCTTACAAAAACTGAACTTTAATTTCGTCAATGCCTTTGAAATCTTGATCCATTGTTATTAATTTTAATTCATAGGTTTTTGAAATCGAAAGTTGATAAGCATCATCAAAATCTAAATTATGTTTTCTTTTGACCTCAACAATTTCTTTATAATTTTCTTTTGGCAGTGATTTAACATCTATGTGAGAAAACATATCTTCAATAAAATTTAAAAATAAATTTTCTTCTTTTTGACGAAATAAAATTACTCCAATTGAATGAAGTGTAAAATCGGATATATTTAATGACTCAAAATTGTTTTTTAGAAAGTTTTTGCATAACTCACTTTTTTCCTGCTTGAGCAATATTTCCAGAAAAATATTGGTGTCAGCTAAGTACATTAACGCCATTCCAAAGATTTATGCTGTAATTCCACGGAAGTATATTCCGTTTTCAAATTGCTTAATCCCCCTTCCCAATCGAACTTAAAATTACTTTCATTAAATTCTTTTTTGCTGTACTTTTTCAACAAAGAATCGATATAATCCATTACCTCAGGAATTGCGCGATAAGGCAATTTTTTTAACTTTTTTTCAATTTCTTTTGTATTCATATAAAACTCCAAGCCTTGATTTCTTTATCAGTAATACAAATTAAATAAATAATAGTTTTTATTACAATAATTTTTGTTAAGAGCAAAATCAATCCAGAAAAAAAGCAACTCAAGTATTGGCTAAAGTTTGTCGCGTCAAATTGTTAGGCACACGGCGGAAACATTCGTGTAAATTCAATCCCAAATAAAGAGACTTCTTTTACACTTAGGTTTTGATTTGCTTACTCTGAGAACATTTCTCTTAATATGTTAAGAACTTTTTTCTGGGTAGTTTTATTTAACGTATCTGTTTTTTTGATAAGTCTTGATTTATCAATTGTTCTGATTTGATCCAAAACGATTTGTCCTTTTTTCCCTTCAACTTTGCAAGATACCCGTGTTGGATAATTTCTCAAAACCGAAGTAAGCGGGGCTACTATAACAGTGGATATGTTATGATTCATTTCGTCAGGAGATATTATTACGCAAGAACGTGTTTTTTTAATCTCACTGCCAATTGTTGGGTCTAGATTTACAAAATAAACTTCAAAGCGGGAAGCCTTTACCATTCCCATTCCTCATCATCCCACTTAGTCTGATTGGTTAACTCATCTGAATCCAGTAAGACGTCATCATTATTTTTTGTCATTTTTTGAAAAGCAGAATCCCAATTTTCTCTATTTTTGGTAATCGATTTTATGACTAATTTGTCGCCGTCTACCTCAAGCTCAACTTCGCTTTTAATTCCGCTTTCATCAATAAATGATTTTGGAATTCTAATTCCTCGCGAATTACCTATTTTTACAATTTTTGTTTTCATTTTTTCTTCCTTAAGAGTAATCACAATGTAATTACTTTCAAAATAACAATCAAATTAATGTTGATAAATGTTTACCACACTCTTTACAATAATGAAAGACGTTAGCGGAATTGGATTAAGTTTATCACGCCAAATTGTGCGAGCACATAGCAGGAATATCAGAGTAAGCTCGATCCCAAATTAAGAGACTTCTTTTACACTTAGATTTTGAGTTAAAGTTATTATAATGAAGAGTATAATTCAAAGTTCACTTATTTTTGATTTGAGTAAAAATCTATTTTTCAATTATCTAAAAAGTATTTTTTTCGCTTTATAATCTTCACTAATTCTTTATCATAAAAAGATGTTAACCTTTCACGAAATTTATTCATCCAAATATCTCGATCTTTATGTTTTGCAAATACAAGTTTGTTACTATTTGAGATTTGAATTTGACCCCATCCTAGCGCACCAATATTTAGACAAGACCAATCAAGAAATTCTATCGGGAAAAATTTCACTTGAGTAACGTTTAGTTCATTATTTAATGCAGAATATGATACTAAAAGAATTGCGAGATATTTTGTTGGATCTTGGTAAAGATCAAAAAGCCTTTTGACTGAAGATAAATTAGGCATATTAAATTCTGTATTAATATTATGTGTTTTGATATCGACAAAATATTCAATACCATCTTTATCAGTAAATTTTAAATCTGCCATTGATCTTCTACCTTGAGTAATATCATGATTAACACAGATGTCTTTAACTGATTCGATAAAATTATCAGTTGTGATTTCTTGAACTGCTTCTCCCACCGAGCGCGGACTATTAATAACTTGTGGAGTTAAAAAACGTTTGTAGTGACTAATGACTTGCTGTATTTTTGATTCAACTTCTAAATAATAATCAGTATAGAAAACTTTGCTGATGTTCTTCACCATTATTCTTTATCTTCTTTTGATCTGCTAATGTATTTCTTTCCCAAAAGACACCATCAGAATAACCTTGGATGCTAGTATCCTCTAAAGCTAAAGCTAAACGTTTCAAAGCAAGCATTACATATTCCTCTTCTAATTCAATACCAAAAAAATTTCGGTTTAGTTTTCTCGATACAACTGCAGTTGTACCTGATCCTAAGAAAGGATCAAATACCACATCATTTTCGTTTGTGCTTGCCAGAATTAATTTTGCTACAAGTTTTTCAGGTTTTTGAGTAGGATGATCTGTGTTTTCAGGCATACTCCAAAATGGTATACTTATATCATTCCAAAAATTGCTGGGATGTGTTAATCTATAATTACCATTATCAGATTCTTCCCAATCTTTAGGTTTACCGTTCTCTCTATATGGAGCAATGACTTTTCTTTTTAATTTGACTGCATCAAGGTTAAATGTATAATCATCACTTTTTGTTGTATACCAAATATCCTCATGAGAATTCTTAAAGTTAGTTTTTGCTCCTCTACCCTTTTCTCTTTCCCATGTGATCCTATTTCTTATTTTGAGATAATCTTTAATTGCTTGATAAATTGATATTGAGGTTTTCCAGTCACCACAAATAAATATTGATGCTGTTTCTTTCAAAGTTGGTAATAATAATTTGAACCAAGATTGAAACCATTCAGTATATTTTTGTTCTGTTGTTTTGTTAAAACTATTGTTTTGGAATTGTTTACTAAGATTATATGGAGGATCCAAGAAAAGCATATCTACAGAGTTTGGCGGTATAAACTTAAAAGCAGAAAAAATGTCGCCATTAATAATAGAATTCAAATTAACAAAATCATTCAATGATTCTAATTTCAAAATCTTTTGAGAATAAAAACTTTTGTCATATTCAGAAAGTATTATTGTTCGATTACGTGGAGCTCTTTTCTTTTCCATAATTTTCGTTTTTTTATATTAAAAATATCATTTTCTCTAGATTAATTCATCTAACATTTTTGTTTCTATAAAGACAACTTCTAATTAATTTGTAAGATAATGTAAGTTTTATTAAGTAATATAAAAATTCAATAATAATTTTTTTAGTAAACAGGAAGACTAGTAGTTCTATCAGTTACTTTTGAGTTTTTAATACTATCCCCTGAACAACCGTAGCTTTTCCACTATGTAACTTGCCTTCATAAACTTCACGAATGGTTTCAACTCCGTGGATAAATTTTAAACCGGCAAGTTCTTTTTCTAAAATTTCCAGAGTCATCATCATATCAGCATTGGGCGGACCGCCGGTTCCAAATTCAAGCTGTTTTGGTGTGTATGATTCAAGCAGAAATATTCCGTCTTTTTTTAGTCCGGTTACAACTCCTTTGTGTACTTTCTTTCGGACGTTTGGCGGTAAGTGGCAAAAGATTGAAACAATGCAGTCCCAAGTTTCTGCTTCAAATTCGTAGTCATTTAAATCGGCGTGAATTGTTGAAATGTTTACATCATTTTCTTTTGCGAGCTTTTCGGCTTTCTTTAATCCCACTGCGGATAAATCAAGTGCGGTTACTTCAAGTCCTTGCTTTGCAAGAAATACAGAGTTTCTTCCTTCTCCATCACCAATGCAAAGCACTTTCCCTTTTTTAAGTTTTGCAAAATTTTCTCTCAGAAAATCATTCGGCTCTTTTCCGTAAACGTACTCCTCAGCTGAATATCTTTTATCCCACATAAAAATCTCTTTTTACTTTAGCGTTCTCTGCGAAAAAACCTCTGCGCTCTCTGCGTGGTAAAGGTTTCACGCAAAGTACGCAAAGGAATCGCTAAGAGTAAATTAAAGGTTTTTCTTTTCATGTTCAATCAGCCAGCGTTTTCTTTCGAGTCCACCGCCGTAGCCGGTTAGTTTACCGTTCTTTCCAATCACTCTGTGGCAAGGCACAATGATAGCAATTCTATTTGCACCGTTTGCTGTGCCGACAGCCCTAACTGCTTTAGGATTATTTACTCTCTCTGCCATTTGCTCATAAGTTGTCGTCTCGCCATAAGGTATGTTTATTAAATTTTGCCAGACAGAATTTTGAAACTCAGTACCGGGCGTATGTAGTTTTACATCAAAAGTCTTCCGAGTACCTTCAAAATATTCTGTTATTTCTTTGTATGCTTGATTGATGTGTTCGTTTTCTCCAAAAATAATTTTAGCATTTAACAATCTCTGCAAATCCTTAAACTCTGTTTCAAGCATTCTTCTGTCGGTAAATTCAAGCATGCAAATACCTTTATCCGTAGCACAAACAAACATTGGCACAAGGGGTGTTGTAAATCTGCAAATAGAAACAATATCTTTTCCGGTACTATTTTTAGGTGACTTGCCAGCGTGCTTTTTGTAAGTGTAGCCAAATCCGCTGAGTGATTCGTAACCGGTTTCGAATGCCGCATCAGTAGTTGTTTTTCCTTCTTTCAATTCTTGAAACGCAATATTTATCCTATACATTCTTTGAAATGTTTGAAAAGTCATCCCATAGTTTTTATTAAACCATCTTCTCACAAATTCAGGACTGATTTGATTTTGCTTAAGCTGGAAATCAGTAATCTTCTCTTACGGACTTTCTTTTATCATTTTTATTGCTTCTTCAACCTGCTCCGGAGCCATATTAGCGTTTTCGGTTGGCTTACAAATTTTACAAGGCCTGTAACCGGAATCCAGCGCTTCCTTAAATGAAGTATAAAACTCAACATTTTCCAATTTCGGTTTTCTTGCCCTGCATGTAGATATACAGAAAACAGATGTACTTTTAACACCTACGTAAAATATCCCTACATAGCTCGGCTCCCTATCCAAAAGAGCCTGGTAATATGTGTTTATTTTATTCTTTTCGGTTACTAACATTTTTAAAACACCGGTTTAAATGATTGATCTGTTTTAATTGAATTAAGCGTTTGCTCAAAGCCTTTATACATTTTATCAAAAAGGAAGTCGCCCATGCTGATTCGCTTTACACCCAATTCTTTGAGTGTTTGAAAGTCAGGCAAACCCGGCATGCACATTACATTTACAGGCAGTTTTGTACTTTCAACTATAGCTTTTATATCTTCTTCTTTTTCAACACATGGCATAAAAATTCCGTCTGCTCCAGCTTGTTCATAAAGGGGAATACGTTTTATAGATTCTTCCAAAGCGTTCGGCAACCTTATTAAAAATGAATCTGTCCTAGCATTAATAAAAATGTTTACTTCATCTTTTTCAAACTGTTCTTTTATTATGGAAATTATTTTTGCCAAATCTTCCGCATTTACAAGTTCTCTTTCATCATTTACCAAGCTGTCTTCAATGTTGATTCCAACAACTCCCAACCCAGCTAATTCTTTGATGTGCTCAATAATTACTGATGGTTCACTGCTATAGCCGGATTCAATATCAACAGTAAAAGGAATTGTTGTATTAGCTTTTATCCGTTTAACGATTTGAAGTAGTTGGGTGTAGCTTATATTTTCGCCATCTTTATAACCTAAAGTAGCGGAGGTCGCTGCACTTGAAGTTCCGATGGCCTGAAAGTTTAATTTCTCCGCTATCTTTGCACTTGGCACATCCCAAACATTACAGATTAAGAGAGGGTCATCTTGGTAGTGTAAATTTTTGAATTCCATTTTTTGCTCATTTTATTTTTTCTTTGGAGCAAATTAACAATAATGAAATTCCAACTACAACCGAAAACTGGACAAGTATTTTTTTGATTTTGTTCGATTTTCAAATTTCAGAAAATCTTAAAAAATCAATCTGAATTTGCCAGCTATTTCGGAAGGCAGATTTCAGAATCTTTCCAGATAGATTCCGGATCAAGTCCGGAATGACACCACTTGAAATCACTGTCGTAATTATTTCACCTAATTTTATTTTATTTTTCTTTGATATTGGCGGGCTTCTTGGAGTGAATCAAAATAGCCGATTCTCACGCGGTTGTATGTTCTTCTAAATTTTGCTACATAAGCTTCTACAATAAAGGCGTTATGTCCTGCTCGCTTTAGTCTATCAACTTCACCTTGCGCTACAGATTTTTTTCTAAACGATGAAACTTGAATAGAGTATTGATTGCCGTCAGTCCAAATATTTCCACGAGCTATTTTTTCATTTTTAACATCATATTCTATTTTTGGTTTTACAGGGACTTTAATGTTCGGCACATTTGATTTGCCTACAGCCTCATCACCTTTGCCGGCTGTACCTTTTCGTTCTTCAAAGATTTTTCTGGTTTTAATTTCCGGCACTAACAATTTCACAATTTCAGAATCGTTATCATCGGATTCAGAATCTTCCACTTCATCGTTATTACCTTCATTCTCATCTGATAATGACACATCAAGCCCCGGGGAAGGATTTTCAATTGGGACTTTGTCAATATCACTTGTGTTCACATTATCATCATTAGTAATTGGCAGATCGTTCCGATCAACTTCAGTAGTGCTTATGATATTTTTCTGGTTTGGGAGAACTGATCCGTTTGTTAGCAACTCCTGTGTTTTCTGGAGCACAACAGCTATCGGTGATCCATCCTGTACCGGCAGACTAAATTTCTCTCCGCTACCCAATGAAGTCGGGCTGTTTGTTTCACCTACAATTTTGTCATCAACATTGTAAAAAAGTGTTCCAATTGTTGAATATCTATTTTTCAGAGTGTTAAAAATTAGTTGTGCTTTAACCTTTTTGATTTTTTCATGGAATTCGTCCATTGCCACAGGAGCTTTATAAATTACCAACTGCCAAACTGTCAATTGGTTCTCAATATTTTTTATCCGGGATTGGTCTATATAAATGGTTTCATTTGGGGCATCTTCAATCAAAAGCCATCTTTTGCTAACATTTTGTGCATGAATAATCGCGATGTAAATGAAAATAATTGTAATAAATCTCCAATTACTCTTTTTCATTTTTCCCTTAATTATTGAAATCAATCTACAAAAAAAAACATTATACTTAAAGAACCTTAAATCAAAATATTATAATGTGTGACTTATTTAACAAATCGATTCATTATATTGGGAAATAGTTTTATATTAAAAATCATAATGCATTTTATATTTTTCATTATTTTTCTTAATGGATAATTATTGTTATGGAAGTAAAACACTTCAAACTCGTTAAAGCGGTTCACGAAGAAGGAAACTTAACCAAAGCTGCAGAAAAACTTTATTTAACTCAATCCGCATTGAGTCATCAACTCAAGGAGATTGAAAGTGACCTTGGAGTAAAACTATTTAACAGGATAAATAAAAGATTAGTATTTACCGAGGCCGGTAACAAAATGCTCATTTCTGCCAGAATAATTTTAGACGAAATTGAAAAAACTGAGAAAGAGATTAAATCATACTCAACAGGTGATTCCGGGACAATTAGGCTTACAACAGAGTGCTACACTTCATATAATTGGCTCCCTAAAGCACTTACTATTTTTAACAAAAAATATCCTAATGTTGAAATAAGAATTGAAGCTAATTCTACCCATTTTCCTTATGAAGCATTGCTTGAAGGAAAAATTGATTTAGGAATTGTTAGTGAAACTCCACCAAGTAGTAAAATAAAAATTACTCCTTTATTTAATGACGAACTATATCTTCTAGTTAATAAGAGAAACCGGTTATTTGAAAAGAAATTTATTAGAGCAATCGATTTGGCTGACCAAACTTTAATAACATATTCAATTGATGATTCAGATTTGACTATATTTACGAAATTATTAAATCCTGCCGGAATTAGACCCCAAAAAGTATTGAAGATTCAACTGACCGAAGCAATAATTGAAATGGTTAAATCTCATCTGGGAGTCACAGCCATAGCAGGCTGGGCAGTTAAAAATTACATTAAGAATCACAACAATCTAAAAATTATTCCCATTGGTAAGAAAGGATTAAAGAGAACATGGAGTGTTGCAACATTATGTGATCAAGCTTACCAGCCTTATTATTACCATTTTATTGAGATAATGAAAGGTATCAGCCCCTTAAAATAAATAGATTATATTATTATTTCCTGCTAAAAATCTTATTTCCAAATTCTTTTTTGCTTTATACATATTCGGCAGATAATTTATCTCCAATTTTTTGCACATTCCGAACAAAAATATCCATGTCTTCAAACTTTGTTCTGTGATTAACAATGCAGACTCTCAAAGCATATTTCCCTTTAATAATTGTCGATGAAGGAATTGCAATACCGGTTTCCTGGATATCCATCAACAAATTTTTGTTTAATTCGTTCAATTCACTTTCGCCGAGTTTATCATTATTATACCTAAAACAAACAATGTTTATGCTTACCGGAGCCAGCAATTCGAGATTAGGGTTTGAATCTATCAATTTATTTAAATAGCGTGCCTGTTCAATATTTTGTTTAAATAGTTTTTTGAAATTATTAGTGCCCTGCTCCTTCAGCAAAAACCATACTTTTAATGCCCGAAAACCCCGGGATAATTCAATTCCCAGATCCTTAAAAGAATATCCGGCAGATATTCCCCTTTCATGTTCAAGAGTATAGCTTGCCTTAAAAGTGAAAGAGGATTTATGTAATTCAGAATTTCTTACGAGTAAGCATGCTGATTCGTAAGGTACTTGCAGCCATTTATGAAGATCAAATGCAAGCGAATCTGCTTTTTGAAGTCCGGACAAATATTTTTTGTATTCATCTAAAGTGGTGGCAAAAACGCCAAATGCTCCATCTATATGAAACCACATTTTATATTTATTGCAGATTTCAGATAGTGCTCCAAGATCATCAATTGCTCCCGAGTTTACAGTTCCCAAATTGCCGACAATGCAAAATGGTTTAGCTCCTTCTTTAATATCAGTCTCTATTTCTTCATTAAGTTTATCCAAGTCAATCTCAAAGTCTTCATTCACCGGAATTAATCTTATTGAATCCCGACCTAAACCAAGTAGCTCAATATTCTTAAAAACAGAATAATGTGTTTCATCTGAACAATAAGTTATCAGCTTAGAATCAAAGTTCTGCAAACCGGATTTTCTAATGTCTAATCCTTCAATAGAGTTCCTGGCAATTGTTAATCCGTAAAGGTTAGACATAGATGCGCCACCAAGTAGTATTCCGCTTGCAGATGATGGAAAATTTATAAAACTTTTTAACCACTCAATTACTTGTTTTTCAAGATGTGCTGCCGAATGGTCGCCACCAAAGTTAGCCGAATTTACTCCAGCAGCCAACATTTCCGCAAACATGCCGATAGGTGAACCCGTCCCTGTGACCCATCCCCAGAATCTTGGATGCAGACTTCCATAAGTATGAGGCAAAATGAATTCACAAAATTCTTTGTATAATTCATGCGGATTAGTGCTATCTTCCGGCAATGCTTCACTAAATTTATTTCTTGCTTCGTCAGTTGGTTTTTGCCATGCTTTCTTTTCCCTAATGTTCATGGTATAATCAATCATATCATTCAACATTATAGAACCAAGCTCTTTCATCTTTTCCCAATCAACAGGATCAAATGTTATCTCATTATTTTTATATTCATTTTTATTCAATTTTTACCTCTGCTTAGTATAATCTTTTTATTAAAATTTTCTCCAACGAGATTGGTTTGTTTATAATATTTCTTCTTTCAAGAATTTGATCGATATGCCTTTCACAATGATCGGCATAAAGTTCTAACAGATTCCTCAATGTTATTTCTCCAAACTCATAATGAATACCTGTTTTAGACCAATCGTTTTCCTTAACATTTGAAAGCAAATAATAGATTGATTCTCTTAAGTGATTAAATACTAACAAGCGACTGTTAAATATATGCTGAGGGTAATTTGTATAATTAAGTACACGAGCCCAAATGTCTTGATTATATCCTCCGAATTCTTTTTCACTTTGTGTAATTGCTTGTCCTATTCGTGTATAAGCCATAATTTCAGAATCAACGACATGTATAATGATTTCATATATTGACCATTTATCGGTAATTACTCTTTCTTTCATTTCTTCAATTGTTAAGGCCTGGATTGAATAAATCAGTCTTGCATATCCCTGCTTATAAACATTAAGCAGTTTCCCAACTGGGTATTCTATATATGTTTTAGGAAAATCTATTTTATTCCCTACCATGGTTTGCTCCTTTTTATATTTTATACAATATCCAAATCGGTTTTCGGAAAATCGCATACCTCAATTAAGATGTCAACGACCATTGAAGGTGTCTCAAAACTCAAATTTGTCACTCTGAACTTGTTTCAGAGTCTCAATTTTAGAGTGTTTTCCCAATTAAAGATTCTGAAATATTCGCCGCGGCGAACAGAATGACACTTATGAGACACCTTCACCATTCGTTGACAATAAAACTCTGCGTTTCATGTCATGGAGTGCTCCATGACATCTTCTCTACTTTCCGAAAACCAATGTGGCTGTACTTTATAAATACATGTTTACATCATCTTTATTTTGTTTGACTGTAATTTTTTCAATATTGATTTTATATACTGTAGCTTTATCTCCATCAGATTTTGTAAAAGGTTCATAATCATCTTTAGTCAAATCCGGGAAATATTTTTCAATAAATTTCTGAAGGATTTCAAACTTTTTAGTGTCTTCAGAAATTATTTCTACGCATCCAAATACTACAACACTGCTGTATTGGGTAGAAAAATTTTTTGCTTCTTTAGCTCTTATTAACTGTCCTATTTCAGCAATACTAAAACATACACGCGGATTCAACTCAATGTTTTGCTGAGTTCTCCCACCTTTACCTGTATGAAAGTAAACGGCGTTTTCATCCTTGATGTAAACAAATAAATTCCAATTAATAAACGGCTGATTCTCAACTGAGGTTGAAATAACTCCGTAATGGAAATCATTTAATTTTTCATCAATCCATTTGTTATCAGTAATTTCCCTATTCTTTCGTCTTACTTTTGCAAATTTCTCTTCCAATGTTCCCTCTTAAATCTTTAATTAGTTTATAATAGTTTCGTATACTATTGATTTAAATTTTTTATAAACCTCGATATTATGGCGATAGGGATATAGTTGTGACATGAAAATACCGATCAATTCTTCTTTTGGATCAACAAAAAATCTTGTGAAGAATAATCCTCCCCATGTATATTCTCCTATTGATGTATTTCCGGATTCGGTTCGAACTGCTACTCCAAAACCTGTTCTGTAACCTTCCATTCCAATGTCAATCTCCGGAGCTTGAGTTGATGTGATTATCTCAACTGATTTTCTGTTTAAAATTTTAACGTCTCCTAATTGACCATAATTCATAAGCATTTTAAGAAATTTATAATAGTCATTGATCGAAGATATCAATCCTCCACCCCCCGAATGATATTTTCTCTTACCTGGATTTTGAAAGTCATTTGAGAAAGTAAAAGTGCCTATCGCAATTGTTCCGTTAACTTTTATTAGTTTATTTTCTTCAATTGTATAAAGTCTTGCTAACCTATTGAGTTTATTTTGTGGAACAATAAAAAAAGTATCGCTCATTTTAAGAGGAGTAAATATTCTTTTCTTCATAAAATCTTCCATGCTTTGCCCGGATACTCTTTCAATTAGATAACCGAGCACATCGTACGATAAACTATATTCCCATCTTTTGCCGGGTTCAAAAAGTAAAGGTGTACTTGCAATCTTTTTTGTGGATTCTTTTGAGGTTATCTCGTTGGGCCTTACTCCCGAATCAATATTTTTTACAAGATAAAGTTTTGAAACAGGTTTTGATTCCACCATTTCATATGTCAAACCAGAAGTGTGAGTAAGTAAATGCAATATGGTAATTTCATTTTTAGCAGGCTCAATATGATATTTAATTATCTTATTGTTTTCATCTACCGAATCCGGAACTACTACATTCATGTTCTTAAATTCCGGTAAATAATAAGAAACTGGATCTTCCAAATGTAAATAACCATCTTCATTCAATATCAGTATTCCAACTGCAGTTACTAATTTCGTCATTGAAGCTATTCTGTAAAGGTTATTTGCATTGAGCAACTTCTTGCTTTCAATATCAGCATATCCAAAAGACTTTGAATAAATGATTTCATCGTTTTTTGAAACCAGCACATTAATTCCGGGCAGTTTGAGAGAATCAACATAAGACGATAACAGTTTCTCAATTCGGCTAAATTTATTTGGCGATGCATTATAATTTGCATTAGCATTGTTCTGTGCAGTCGAATTGTTAATTAGAACAATTATTAGATAGTCGTTCCTTAAGAACAGAGTTTTCACAAGTTTTTCAGAAAAAATTATACCCAATTTCCCAAAGATAGCTTTCTTGAATTGAGAATATTTTTTTTATTTGATTCATATACTTTTTGAAGTTGAAAGCTGCTGCCGACAATTCCAGATT
>CAJHYN010000255.1_pt1 | contig 14973 bp, 13 predicted proteins | sample 9198641 | NCBI WGS metagenome assembly CAJHYN01 (sample SAMEA7708370, study PRJEB35096) | sediment metagenome | biome: marine neritic benthic zone biome [ENVO:01000025]; feature: sediment [ENVO:00002007]; material: shallow marine sediment [ENVO:03000034] sea grass bed [ENVO_01000059] ... | reverse complement strand
TTTGCGATGTGCTTGCGCATGGCATGCAGCTTGTCTTTTTCAATTTCATAAAACCCACTGTATACTTTCCCTTCCTTGCCGTTGAACTCAATGTACATTCCCGGCGTTGAAAAATCTTTTCTGCCTCCACGCGAAACAACTGCAGATGCTTGGGTTTTGTACGGCGCTTTATTCGGAGAAAATCTAACATCTCGGTGAATTCTGAAAATTGCATCTTTAGGTTCGATAGTTACCATGGGGTCATCAGTTGCTACAATATTAATTGCATCTTGAATAAAATCATGGAAAGGCTTTTTTACTGAATCTTCGTACCTTTTTTTGTTTTCGTTGAACCATTCTCTGCTATTGTTTTTTTCGAGGTCGTTGAAAAACTTAAAAAGATCTTTTGTAAAGTAGGACATTATACCTCCGTTACTCTTTTATAATTGAATTTTACTTCTTGAGCTTCATCGTCACTACCAATCATTACAAAAACATTTATTTCATTTTCTGAAATTTTCTCAATCGTAAATCCATCGAAATTAACTTTATCCTCTGCAATTTTCACTAAAGGAAAGTCAACCGTTTCATCTTTTTCTTCCCATCCCTTTAAATCATGATGAAAATGTTTTAACCTAAGAATAAGAGATTCATTTTCTTCTATAATTGCTATGAATTCATAGAATTTCACTTTACTATCCACTACCAACTTAAATGCACACATCATAGAACCTCCCGAAGGTGGTGTCCAAATTTCCTCAACTTCGCCACCAAATGCTTTGCCTTTCCAATGACCGGCAATCCAGGCAACATCATTCACTGATGCTTTCGGAGAAGAATTTCCCGTATCAAGTTTTAGTATATTTTCAGATACAGATGTTTGCGCATAGTTAAATGAAGAAACAGAAACTAAAAAAAATAATGCAAAAATTGCATGTTTCATAACCCACTTCCTTTCATAAAAGTATGTCTTATATAATAGGGCTCAGAAGTTAAAAATCTCCGAGGTTGAGTTTATTCCAAAAATTTGTCATGCATAGTCATTACTATCAATGACACGAAGTAAATGACTATACATAACAAAATCCTATTGACTTTGATAATTTCATAATATCATATCGTCACTTATTGTTAAATAATGTAAATCAATAAATAACAACTAATGACTATTTTTATTTCGGTGAATGGAAAGCTACTTTATTTCCTTCAGTGTCGGTAAAAAAAGCCATGTAACCAATCTCATCCGAGATTTTAGTTTTAGGCATTACAACTTTACCTCCGGCTCCTTCAACTCTGTCTAACGGGCTTGATAAATCTTCACCGCCGTTTAAATAAATTACTGCACCTTCCTGCGATGGTTTGTGCATGGCACTTTGGCATAAAGCTCCGCCAACTGAACCTTGTCCTTCCATTGGCAAAAACGCCATTTTTGTATCCATTATTTCTTGACGCGGAAGTTCACCATCCAATACTCTTGAATAAAAATCTGATGCTCTATCGATATCGATTACCGGTATTTCAAACCAGTTGATTGCATTTGCCATTTTTTCCTCTCTAATAAGTTATTTGTTATTGAGTTAGTAAGTTTATTACAAATTATATTTTGACTGAAAAAATAGTCACTTATAGTCATTGGTCGCTTTTACAACAAATGACACGTAGTTAATGACAACACATGACAGTCAATTTTCCATTTCAAAATATTTCAAGAATATAACCACCTATCATAGTCGAGTCATTTTTAATTTCACAACTCATGACGCGTAGCTAATGACTACAAGTGACCTTTTATTTTTTATTGCATAGAATGAAGCGCAACACGGTTGCCTTCGGTGTCGATGAACTGCGCTATGAATCCGTTTTCACCAATCGATGTTTTCGGCATTAGAACTTTTAACCCAGCTTCTTCAACTTTCTTAAGCGGTACACTTAAGTCATCACCGCCATTTAAATAAATTACAGCGCCTTTATTTGACGGCTCGTATCCTTCACCTTGAACAACAGCTCCGCCAACCGAACCTTTTTCCATACCCGGCAAAAACCCCATTTTCACACCTGGGTGTGGATCAGTTTTTTGAACTTCACCATCATATAATTTACTGTAAAAATCGCAAGCTCTGTCGAAATCCGTTGCAGGTATTTCGAACCAATTAATTGCGTTTGCCATGAAAATATTCTCCACATTTTTAGAAAAATTGATGATAAATATTTTTACAAAATAGGTGCATTGCTAATACTATTTGTCATTTGTAGTCATTGAGTCATTTGTTGTTACAATTAATGACGTGAAACTAATGACTACAAATGACTTTTTTTTGTTATTCTTTTGAGTGCAACGCTACACGGTTACCTTCAGTATCTTCAAATTGAGCAATGAAACCATATTCGCCGATACTTGTCTTTGGCTGCAACGTTTTTCCGCCGTTAGTGTTAATTAGCTCAAGAGTTTCTTCAATACTGTTAACACTGAAATAAACTACTGTGCCTTGATGCGACGGTGTGTAACCTTCAGTTTTCATGAGTGTTCCGGTTGCGCCGATGCCATCTTGCTCCATAGGAAACCATGCCATTAATGCAGGCCCCATTTCGGTAACAGTTAATTCATATCTTAAAACGTCTTGATAGAAAGTTTTTGCTCTTTCTAAATCAGTTACAGGTATTTCAAACCAGTTTATAGGATTTGCCATGATTACTTCTCCTTTTTTGTTAGTAGTTATTTTGTGAATTTGTAATACTAAACAGTCATGTATGGTCAATGAGTCATTTATCGTCATCACGTAATTGCTCACTTTACTATAAATGACACGAAGTAAATGACTACACATGACTATAATCTTTATCTTAGAAAATTTTCAAAATATCGTCACTTGTTGTCATTAAGTCATTTATTACTTTCACAGTACATGACGCAAAGCTAATGACTATTCATGACTATTAATCACCTTTAGTAAAAATATGCTCTACAGAATAAACATTAACTTCAAATTTTACTTTGCCGGATTCAATCAGCTCAGTCATTGCTCTTCCTTCTTCAACATCAAAGTCCTGACTTTTCATACAATTTAAATGGTCTTCAACAGTTTCCCATTGTAAATACGTAAGTAAAGATTTTTCGTCCGCACTCAAATGTGCTGTTCCGGAGATGAATCCTTTTTGTTTCGCAAAAATCGGTAAATTTAGTTTTGAAAGCTCAAGCACCCTGGCCTTCAGTTCCGGGTCAAAACCCAATTGCACAATTACTGTTACAAAGTCTTGATTTTCCGAAACTGCTATTTGTTTACTCATAAATCCCCCTCTTTTGTTGACTACAAAATATAGTATTCTAAGCTTCTCACAAGGGCATTATTTTAAAAAACATAATATCTTAAATTCATCATTTTTGCGATTTTGAAAAGATTATTATATTTTTCCGTCCAATTAGTCCCCCAAAACGTAAAAGTCTATGCCCAAGAAAGAAAATTTGTTTTTACTAATAAAATCACTTTCGAAATCTGAGAAAAGGTATTTTAAGCTGCTTGCCTCAATGACCGGATCAAATAACAACTATATAAAACTATTCGACGAAATTGACAAGCAGGATGTTTACGATGAGCAAAAAATTAAAGAAAAATTTACACAGGAAAAATTTGTAAAACAGCTTCACGTAACAAAAATCTATTTATCCAACTTGATTCTGAAAAGCCTGCGCAACTTTCATTCATCTATTTCAAAATCTGCCGAGTTAAAAGACTTGCTTAGAGATATTGAGATTCTTTTTCAAAAAGAATTATTCAACCAATGCAAATATGAAATTGATAAAGCAGAGAAAATGGCAATCGAATACGAAGACGCAACAAGCTTGATTGAAGTACTAAGCTGGAAGAGGAAATTACTTTTAGCTACGAAAAATTTTTTCCAGGGCAAAAATGAAATTTTGAAAATGCTTGAAGTGCAGGATGATTCATTAAAAAAAATTGGAAACTTAAGCCAGTACTGGAAATATACATTCAGTGTTTTTGAAGAATTCAACAAAGGCGAAAATAATTTCAAAAAATTTTTAAGCAATCCTTTGTTAAAAAATCTATCAGAAGACGAATTTCTGCAGTCAAAAGTTTTGTATTACCACATAATGTTTACTGTAGAGATTGTAAAGAGTAATGACGATAAAGCTGTTGAGCATCTTGAAAATTTAATTGAGCTTTTGGAAAGCCACCCTAAACGTGTAAAGGATGATCCGAGTTCTTTGATCACGGCGATAAACAACCGGGTAGGAATGCTGCTTACTGCAAAAGATTACAAAAACGTCACACCGCTTATTCAAAAAATCAGAAACCTGCCCGAAGAATATGAAATAAAGAACAGATCAAAAATCACATTTAAGATATTGCTACAGGCATACAATGTCGAGCTTGAGATGTACCGCGATACTGAGAATATTGAAAAAGCGAAAGAGCTGGTTAATAGCATAGTTGAATTCATTGATAAAAATGAAAGCATTATCCCGGTTGATTACAAAATGCTTTTCTATTATCAAATCGGGCATGTTTATTTTTTAGCGGGCGAATATTCTAACTCTCTTAAATGGCTGAATGAAATTATCAGCAACAGGACAAGCATCCCGCGGGAAGATATCCACAGTTACGCGAGATTTTTGAATTTGATAATTCACTACGAATTGAAAAATATTTACGTGCTTAAGTACGCTGTTGAATCATGCAGAAGATTTTTAAAGAAAAAAAGAAAGCTGCACAACTTTGAAAACGAGCTGCTGAAATTCTTTGCAAAACTGAGCGTAACGCTACCTGAAAAACATCCTGCACTTTTCAGCAAATTACAAGAAAAACTTTTTGCTGAAACAGACCAACGAATAAAAAATGATGCTTTAGATTACTTCAATTTTGAGAAGTGGATTGATGGGAAGGTAAAAATATAATTTTATTGACTATAAACTGTATTCAATACTGCATCGGGATATTTTGCAGCTACATTCAACAATACCTTTGCCAGGCCTTCCGGTTTTCTCCTACCTTGTTCCCAATTTTGAAGTGTTGAGGTAGTAATACCAAGCAGTTTTGCAAATTTATTTTGAGATAAGCCCAATTTTTCTCTAATAAGTTTTGGGTCCGGATTGTCAAAATTAAATTCTCTTCCGGGTTTTTTTTCCCTTAAGTATTTTCCCGCCTTGCTTTATACTTTCTTGCAATTCTTCAAATAATTCATCTTTCATTGTAATTCTTTTTTGACTAATGACTTTAATATTTTTAATTAATCTGCTGTTAAATTGTCCTGTTCGCTTTTAGGATATATTAGGAGCATTAAAATTATTTGCTTACTTTTTATCCGGTAGTAAATCACTTCGATTCCTGCAAGTGGTATCAAATATAAACAATATAATTATAAATAAATTTTCCAATGCAAAACAGTCTCTCTAACTTGTGCTTAAGTTCATGAAAAATTATTTTATAACAGGAGTAACAGGCAGCTACTCCAAAAAATAACTTGTAAATATATATTTAAAGAAGTTCTTTATCATGCTACTAAATAGAAGAGAAAATTTAAGTCATAGATTATTCAAGGGCGACAAGGAAGTTTTAGAAGAAATATTTGAGCGTTACTGGGATCTACTTTTTTCAAAAGCTTACAGCATACTAAAAGACGAAGACGATGTAAAAGATGCTATACAAAATGTTTTTATTGATCTATGGAAAAGGAGAAAAGAGAAAATAATATTAAATCTCGAAGCCTACCTATTGCAAGCCGTTAAATTCCAGGTATTCAAAAAATTAAGAGATGGTAAACTTACCCAGGCACACATTGAAAGATTCGAAGAACTAATTTATTACACGCACGTTGAAGAATTAGTTGACTCGAACGAAACAAGGGATAACTTTGAAGAGGCTATTGAGAGTTTACCCAACAAATGCAGAACAGTTTTTAAACTGAGCCGTTATGAAAAATTAACTAACATACAGATCGCTCAGAAGTTAGATATTTCTATTAAGACCGTAGAAAATCATATAACGAAAGCCAACCGTATTATCCACAAGTACTTTAAAAAAATTGAGGGGTTATAAGCCTGAAGTCCAATTTATTCTTGTTCCTTTAATCCCATTTGCTAAAGTAAACGGCAACAACCTCCCACGATACTTTAAAATCACCCGTCTTAAACACAGTAGGTTATATCAAAAGAAAAAATTCGGTTTAACAAAGCCAACACAATCATTACCCAAAAACATTTTGCTATTAACTGATTGTGAGTAGGGGGTTCCCTTGTTTTACGGTACTATATAGTATGAACAACCGGAACAATAATTCTCAAGGAAAAGAAAGGAATAAAATTTAACGGTAAATAAAATGGAAAAATTTAACTTAAAAAATATTATCGACAAGTATTTATCGGGCAGTAATACAGAAAAAGAAAAGAAGTTGCTTGACAGTTTTTATGATTCATACGCGGATGAAAAAACGGAAATTGACAATATTGAGAAAAAAAATATTGAAGAAAATGTTCGCGCTGAAATAGTTAGGAAGACAGGTATAAAACGTAAACATAGAAGATCCCGTTACTCACGCTATACCGGCATAGCGGCTTCAATAATCATTTTTATTTTGCTAGGAACAGGCTTACTCTATTACAACGGTGTGTTCGACAGTAAGCCCGTTTTAGTATGGAATGAAAAAGTAACGCAGAACGGCGAAAAGTCCACGCTTACTTTTCTTGACGGTACAAAAATTATTCTTAACGGCGGTACGAAATTAAAGTATAACACTAATCCGGGTAAAAGCACAAGGGAGGTTTACCTGGAAGGAGAAGCTTACTTTGAAGTAGCGCACTTTCATGACAAACCTTTCATAGTGTATTCGGGCGATATATTTACAACCGTGCTTGGTACAAAATTCGATGTAAAAGCTTTTGCAAAGGAAAATAAAATTAAGGTATCACTTGTTGAAGGCTCGGTAAAAGTAAACAAAGCAAAAACTAATGAAAACGACCGTACGGTTCAACTTAAGCCCAACCGGCAGCTTACATTTGATAGGAATAAAGATTTAATAACCGTTGGCAGTTTCGACCTTCAAGAAACAATTGGATGGAAAGACAACATACTGAAATTCAGCGATGATCCTCTTGTTAACGTGTTTAAAAGGCTCGAGAGAGCATTCGGTATTGAGTTTGAGTTAGCCGACACAAGTTACGCTTCCCGTAAATTCACCGGCGACTTTGATAACGATTCATTCTGGACAATTGTGAAAGTTATCACAAAACTAACCGGGCTTAATTATAAAACCGTAGAAGAAAATAATATGATTAGTAGAATAGTGTTCTACAATAATGAAAAATGATTGAATGGATGATCCTCCTTTGCTGAAGCTACGGGGGACAAGTTGGGTGATTGATTGTCATACATTCAATTAATTATCCTTTTAAGAAGGAGGTACAGCATGCTATAAAATTTACAGAAGTAATAAAAAACCCTCCTAAGCCAAGGCTTCGGAGGGTAAAGCAATGACAATGTTAGCGGCATTGTCACGGCTTAAGAAGTAAAACAATCACGCCCCCGGGGGTTTAGCCCAGGAGGGAATTATTTAACCAGCTCAGGAACAAAAATATGTTAAATTTTATTGAAATTAAACCCCCGGCTAATAGGGGTAAAAGAAATATTTTATGGGTGCTCAAAATGGCTGTAATTTATTCATTTATAGGGTTAATGTTTCAGGCTTTTCTCGTGAATATCTTGTTGGCTTCGTCTCCGGCAAGTGCACAAAGCCTGAAAAACATAAAAATAAATATCAAAGCCGTTGAAGTTACTCTTGGCGAAGCATTCAATATTGTTGAGAACGAAACCGGCTTTACATTCAGTTATTTTGGCGATAGCATTCCGCTTAAAGAAAAACTCTCTATTGACGTTGAAGGTGAAACCCTTTATACACTGCTTGAAAACTTTGCCAAAGATTACGGGTTGGTCTTTAATAGAATTAACGACCAGATAACTGTGCGAAAAACCGAATGGAAAGAGGAAGAAAAATTTATACCGGTTGAAGAAAAAGGCAGTTTAAGAGGCAAAGTAACAGACTTCTCCACAAAAGAACCGCTATATGGTGCAAATATTTTAATAAAAGGTACAGGCGCGGGAACTGCAACAGATGAAAACGGAAATTATGAGTTGCTTAACCTTGCTCCCGGAAATTATACCTTGGTTGCAAGATACATTGGTTACGTTACAAAAACTGAAGTGGTTAATGTATCTGCAAATAAAACAACAGAACTTAATATAGCATTAAAGTCAAGCACAGTAGGAATGAACGAAATAGTAGTAACCGGTTATATGACAGAAACCGAACTGCGTAAAGTAGAAACCCCAATAACAGTGGTAAATGCCAAGGACCTTGAGCGAGTACCTGTACAATCTTTAGCAGATATATTTAAGGGATTTGTACCAGGTGCAACAGTGCAAAATAATGGTGCCCTTTTTAATTGGATAAGTCCGGTATATGTCCGTGGCGCTAGTTCTCTGGGTACAAACCAAACAAAACTTTACATTGATGGGGTGGAAGCATCGTTTGGTAGTTTCACAGGTGTTATAGACAAAAATAGTATCAAAAAAATAGAAGTTACACGAGGGCTTGGGGCAACCACATTGTATGGTTCTGAAGCAAGCGGTGGTGTGATTCAAATATTTACTAAGAAAGGAGATACCGGTTCGAGGCTAAGCCTAAGTATTGCAGGAGGATTTGTTGAATCGGAATGGTTAGATAACACACCGGCTATGCAGGAATACAATATTGAATACTCAGGCGGTGTACCCGGCTTTTCATACCAAGTGGGCGGATCATATCAAAATAAACAAGAATATCTTCCAAGCGATGAAGACGATAATTTCTTTTCTGTTTATGCCGGAGCAAAGGCAACTTCCGGTCCAACGGTAGTTGATTTTAATATCAAGTATTCGAAAAAGGAGATTGGGAACACGCTGGATCCCCGTTATGATAGGGAAGGATTTCCAGCAAATTTTCGCACACCTCATTATACTAAAAACGAAGTTCCGCAGATAACGATAGGTACAAATATTAATTATGTCGCTTCAAAATGGTGGGTTCATAATCTTTCAATAGGATTCGATCAGACAGAAAATAATTCCTATGGTACCCAACCTCGTCTTACACACCCTGGCGATACTCTAATTATAGAACAATTCATTGGAGAGCAGGTAATTAATTTAAGGTACAATTCTACTGTTTTTTATCCTTCAAAGGGCGATTTTAAATCAAAGATCACATTTGGTGGCGAGTGGTCAAGGAGATCGACAAATAATACTTTTGGACACAAAGAGACAACGTTCGGAAATAACCTTACAATACAAGGAGCTACTTCTACCCGTGATGATAGGAACTACGGGGGATATTTTATACAATGGCAGCCTGAGTTATGGGATAAATTATTTATTACTGCGGGTATTCGAGCAGAACTCAGTGATCTTTTTCAAGAATTTGGTACGGCAGTTAGTCCAAGAATCGGCGCAGCATATAATTTTGAATTTGATGAAATGCTTATCAAACCCCGTATTTCGTATGGTAAAGGTCTTCGTGGAGTTACAAGGCAATTTAGAGATGGTCTAAACACGCAATTTTTTCAAATTCTTCCTAACCTAGAGCTAAAGCCTGAATCTCAATCTGGAGTTGATTTTGGTATTGATCTTTCCCTATTAAACGGATTATTAAATATTGAAACTACGTATTATAACCAAATAGCTGAAAATCTAATTGACTTAGTCTTTTTGGAGACTACACCTACTTTTAAATCTATTAACCAAGCTCAAAATGTTGGTGAAATAGAGAACAAGGGCTTTGAGTTTGTGGCAAACTATTCAGCAGGAGCTTTTGATATTAGGGGAACTTACTCGATAACTTCCAGTAAAGTAAATGAAGTGAGTTCGGTATACACAGGTACCTATAAAGTTGGGGATGATGTAAATGGTGTAGCGAAATCTTCCGGGAATATTAGAGTTTCTTATAGTTTTGATAAGGCATTTGGAATTGGAGAAAATGGATCTGTTTCATTAGAATTGAACTACCGTGGTCCATGGAGAGAAATAGACTGGGTAGCTTTCAACACATCTATATATACAGGCGAGCCCCCGTTTCTTGGATCTTTAGCAGCTTATGTTGAAGATTACGACCCCGTTACAAAAATGAATTTTGCCTTAAACTACAATCTAACCAATAATTTGGCAATCTTTCTAAATGTATGGAACCTTACTAACAACACAGACCCTGAGTATAGTAACCAATATCTTTACGAAGGACGACGTTTGCTTGTTGGAAGTCGGATAACATTATAAATACGGGGGACTTTGCAATGAAAAAAATTATAAACTTTATATTACTCAGGACTATTTATTTATATATCAGTATATATGGATTATTGACGTTTCTTTTCATAAATGTTGAAGCTTCCAATGACTCTTCAAAGCGTCCCTTTACAGTAGTTGATGCGGTAACTATGGTGGAATTAAGCGTGCCCAATGTAGAGGATGGAAGCTATATATCGTCCGATTTTAATATCTCTCCCGATAATCGCTATTTTCTTATTGTTACACGGCAGGGAAATCTGGCAAGCGGTCTAAACGATTATAGATTAATACTATATAAGACGGAAAGTGTTATTGACTTCATTAATAACAAAGACAAGGACATATCAAGCATAGGTACTATTCTCGGTTTATTTTCATCGGTTTCAAATAGACCTGGTATTCGAGATATAAAATGGTTGCCGGATAATAGGACGTTGGTTTTTATCGGTGAAACTTCGGAAAAACCGATTGCACAAATTTACGCAATAGATATTTTTTCAAAAAAAATAGATCAATTAACCAACCATCCGAAAGCTGTATTTACTTATGATATGAATGATGCAGGAGATATTATTTTTACTGCCGGAAAACCCGTACCTGATGAGACATTCGGAAAGACCCGCTTTGTTGTTGGTTTAATGTCTATGGATCGCAGGCAAATGAAAGTTTGCAACAAGAAAGACATCTATAAAAACAATGAGGTACCTGTCTTATCCCAGGCTTTCTTCCTTCCTGGCGAGGGAACCACACAGACAGTTCAAATAGGTAAACCATTTCACGGTTTCAGTTACGGAAATATATTGTCTGCTGATGGGAGATGGGCAATTGGCACAAGATTAATCTCAGGATTTCCTGAAAAATGGATGAAAGATTACTTCCCTATCAAAAATAAAGAATGGTTAAAATACAATATCAAGAATTTTGATCCAAATACTATGATAGACAGACAGTTCTATGGTACCCGGTTTGTTCTCCTGGATATATCAAACGGAACCGAGACTCCATTATTTGATGCCCCTACAGGATATTTATTTGGCGGGATTAAAACTGATATAAAATTAATACCGGACGAAAATAGCGTTATCCTGGGCAACACTTTCTTACCATTAGATACATCTGATCCCAAAGAAAGAGAACACCGCCGTAACTCAACATTCACTGTAGAATATAATATTCAAACAAAGCGATTCAAAATCATTGCAGAGCATGCCATCCGCCCGGGAGAATCATGGCCCGAAGAACTCTATACTGGGATAGAATTACAAAGTGACGGGACCCTGATTCTTTCTCTTACTGGTGACGGAAAACCACTACCTCCAAAAATTTATCAAAGACAAAACAGTGAATGGAGCGAAATTGAAAATGCTGGTAAAAGTAATGACAAAAATCCAGGTAAGTTCGATAAATATAACCGACTTGAATTATCAATCAAACAAGGCCTAAATACAGCACCTGAAGTTCTTGCTAAAGATAAAGAAAGTGGCAATGAGAGACTGCTGACTGATCTGAATCCATCTTTTCGCGAAATTACGTTCGGTGAAATTGACATATTTAGCTGGAAAGACAAAAATGGTGACACTATTGATGCAGGGTTAGTTTACCCCCCTAACTTCAAAGACGGTAAACGCTACCCGCTTATGATACAAACCCACGGTTTTAATTCAAATAAATTTTTGATAGAAGGCCCTTATGCCGGAGCATATGCGGCACAGGCGTTTGCTGCCAAAGACATAATGGTGTTGCAGATACCTGATTTAGGAGGTGGTCCCACAATAAGAACAAGGTTGCAAACCGCAATTGAGAGCGTTATTGATCTGCTGGATGAACGCGGGATTATTGATCGCAATAAAATAGGCTTAATAGGATTTAGTAATACCGGTCATGCTGTTCAACATATGATTACTTTCTCGGATTATAACTTTGCTGCCGCAACTATTGCAGATGCTTTTTCAATGTCTCTAATGGGATACCTTGGTTGGTTTGGTTATAATATGGTTGAAATAGAACGTACAGCAAACGGTGCTGTTCCATGGGGTGAGCGGTTAGCCGACTGGCTGAATCAGGACCCATCGTTCCATTTAGATCGTGTCCGAACACCTCTTAGACTTGACGAATACACTGCTATGTATGTTTGGTGGGATGTTTACGCAATCTTACGCCGTTTACAAAAACCGGTAGAATGGGTTGTTTACCCAGGCGGAGATCACGCTTTGGTAAAGCCTTTACAACGGTATACTGCACAACAAGAGAGTGTTGACTGGTTCACCTTCTGGCTAAAAGGTGAAGAGGACCCTGATCCAAAAAAAACTGAACAATACGAAAGGTGGCGCAAACTTCGTAAACAACATGAATTAGATCTTAAAAAGCCTCGTCCGCAATTGCTTAATATATCTACAACACCTGTAGATAATTCAATACCGGAAAACAAGTAAATAATTGGAGGATACGTTCTGCGTGTCCTCCGACTACACGAATTTTAAAGTTATGCTAAAAGGCAGTTAATAAAATAAAAAGATTGGGTAATGGTAAGAGAACAGTCATTTTCAAATACAAATTGGATTGATATTCTTCATTGCGTTATCAAAGTGCATAATTCTGTGGGTCCGGGAAACGAAATCAAAATTTATGAAGATGCTCTGGAAAAAGAATTTAAGTACTTGGAAACGAGCTATAAAAGATGCGTCGATATATTCTTAGTTGATTATAAAGGTAATGAAGCTAACCACAATATAAATTTTATAATTGACAATAGAATTTTGTTAAAACTAGTATCTGAAGATGACAACAATAATTATGAAAAGTATATGTATAACTACTTGCAATTAACAGGTACAAAATCCGGTCTACTTATAAACATAAAGAAAAAGAATATACATGAAGGAATAAAGAGGTTTAAAGCTAACGCTAGTCGAGAAATGAAATAGCATACTGCTAATTTCAATTTGAAAATTGATGACAAAATATTGCCTTATTTATTATTCTCCTTGTCACACAATGAACAATATGAAACCTACCTTGAGAAGCACAGGGTAGGTTTTTATTGTTCTGTCAAAAAGGATTTTCTGTTGCAAAAAAAAAATACAAACAATTGAAAATAAATTAATAACACCCTCGTTTATCATTTTACAACAATCCAATTCTTTTGAGAGCTTCATTAATTTGATCTAAATTTTTGTCGTAGAGACACGCCATGGCGTGTCTCTATATAGTCAACATTTTGATTATATGTTAGTAAGGTATTCATTAATTTCACGGTGACGGGGAATTGATTGCCAGATTTTTGTTTTGGGATTTTTGTTCCGGTCGTGTTTGTCGGGGCAGGTCATTCCTTCTTGCGGCAGACAAGCGTGATAACAATTTTAACCCAGTTTATGCATTATCCTAATGCATAATTCGGGTGAACGAATAAAGAATGATGCACTCAACTACTACAATTTTGAGATGTGGGTTGATGGGAAGGTGAGTCAATAAAAATTTTACAGTAAAGATATGCCACGGCATATATCTTAAATCATCATAGAATTATAATGTTTTGATCTTCAGCTTTTTACAAATCTTTTGAAGCTTAACATCTTTTGTTAATAATATACCGTCATTTCTTCGCGCACATACAATATAAAGAAAATCATAAACAGGATGATCGTAATTTATTGATTCCCTTAAAGCTTCTTTCCATAATTCTAAGATAGGAATAAACTTGTCGATAAGAAGAATCCCATCTTCTGCCAGGCTAGTTGATTCTTCACGTGTGAAATTAGCGAGTTTATTGTATTTCCAGGCTGTGTTGGAAATTTCAGAAATATAAATTTCAGGAGCTATTACAATATCAGCCGTTTCAATGTTTTTCAATAAGGAAACAACATCACCTTTTTTAAGCAAAACATCAATAGCTGCAGATGCATCTAAAACAACTATCATCTTTCTCGATCTTCATGAATGAGCAAAACCGTATCAACATTATCTGATGAAGGATAATTCTTTTTAGAAATCTTATCTAGAAGAGCTTGTCTTTTAAGCTTATTGTTTTTATGCAAACCGAGTGCTTCCTTAAGTAAAACAATTGTCTGCTGGGCAATACTCCTGTTTTCTTTATCGGCAGCCATTTTTAGACTTATATATATATCCTTTGGTAAATCTCTAACTTGAAGTGTCGGCATATCTCCTCCTGCATGCAATATAATGTTATTCAGCATGCAAATCAAATCTTCCGGGAATTTATCAATGGAGTGTGGAGAGGCAGGAAACTTATCCTTTATCTTACCAATTCTAATTACATTTTTAACCCAGATTATGCAATAGAAAAGAAAGAATTTAGTGATACATTTAGTTTCTAATAGTTACAAGTAATATCCAAGATTAAAAAAGGTTAAAGAGGAAATTCTAACAACCTTTTTATCTATTATATGTTATTGAATTTAGTTTTGCTCTAATGCATAATTAGGGTCGGTATATATTAATTCTTAGTTGAAAATAAAGGAGAAAAAAAAGAGAGACTCCAATAGAAATATTAAATTGTTAACCCGTTGTTCGAAATTAAGCCAGAGCATGTTTAATATGATTTAAGGGTTTGTTGTTGAAAAATTTATTAAAGTATTGCCAAATAGTAAGGGCAGAAATTTTAGAAATAATTCTTGTTCTATAGCCGGAGAAAGATTTAGCATAATTT
>CAJHYN010000464.1_pt1 | contig 15230 bp, 17 predicted proteins | sample 9198641 | NCBI WGS metagenome assembly CAJHYN01 (sample SAMEA7708370, study PRJEB35096) | sediment metagenome | biome: marine neritic benthic zone biome [ENVO:01000025]; feature: sediment [ENVO:00002007]; material: shallow marine sediment [ENVO:03000034] sea grass bed [ENVO_01000059] ... | reverse complement strand
TGGGTAAAATCTACAGTTAAATTTTTTGAAACAATGGATTCAAAAAAAGCTGCTAAAATTATTTCCGAATACTCCGATAATATTTCTGCAGCTTTTTTCTTTTTCATTTTGTAAATCAAGTCTCTGGCAACATTATCGGAGTATTCGGAAATAATTTTAGCAGCTTTTTTTGAATCCATTGTTTCAAAAAATTTAACTGTAGATTTTACCCAAGTTCGATATTCTTCTTTTTCTTCTTTTTCACGCTGTTTTTTAAGGTTTTTTATTTCCTTTTCTCTATTGGCAATAGTATTTTCTAATTTTTTCTTATCAGCTTCTTTTTTCTTCATGTCGCTAATAAAACTTTTAGTTTGTTCAACTTCTTTGTATAAATTGTCAAACTCATCTTTTTTCGGTAATTCTTTAATTGAGTCGATTATTCCTTCCTTGATTTCGCTGTACACTTCAGCTTTAACTGCATCAACTACATCTTTTTTATAACTGTTTAAGTTGGCTTTAAAACTTTCTCCTTCGCTGTTTTCAACAATCATTATCGGAGCACTGTCAGGGTTTGGACCGAAATTAAATGCAAAAACGTTTGCAAATTTTTCGTTCATCAAAATTATTGCAACCGTGGTACTCAGAAAAGCAAGTACAAATATCATTGAATAAACTGCTGCTTTCATGGTTATTTACTCCTTACATATTTTTTCGTAGCTATGTCATCCATTTCAACCTGTTCAGATTTATTCTCTTCTTTTTGAAACCTTTCTAAATGTTTTTCTTCAAGTTTTTCAAACATCTTTGTTTCTTTTGATTTTTCAACCAGCTCTTCCAATTTTTTTTCTTTATTCTTTTTTAATTTCATTATATCGTCGTTTAATAACGCTACCTTTTTATCAATACTCATAAAAAATTGTTCATGAAATTGTAATTCCGACACTTTCAAGTTTCTTTTATTTTTTAGTTCGATCTTCTTTGTATGTTTCTCTGTCAATAGATTTTTCATTTCAGTTGTTCTTTTATCAATCTCTAGTTCTATTTCCGCTACTTCCCTTTGAATTTTTTTTTCAATGGTTTTTTTTATACGATGTATACTTTCAAACTTATATTTGAACTTTGCCATTACTATACCAGAGGCTGTTGAATAATAGTGTAAAGTTTGTCAACCGTATCTTTATAAATCGCTTTTTCTTTCATGTCCTGCTTCAAAAATTTTCTAAGAGAAATTATATTTGCCAAAGCGTGATCAACCTGTGGGTTACTGCCTTTGACATAAGCGCCAATGTTTATTAAATCTTCCGCCTCATAGTATGTTTGAAGAATTTCATTGAATTCAACTGCCCTTAATCTATGGTCTTCATTAACAATGTCAGGCATCACACGGCTTACACTTTGCAGCGGATCTATTGCAGGGTATTGTCCTTTATTTGCAATCTTTCTCGAAAGAACAATATGGCCGTCAAGTATTGATCTTACGGCATCAGCAACCGGTTCAGTCATGTCATCGCCATCAACCAGGACATTATAAAATCCCGTTATAGAACCTTTGATTGAAGTACCTGCTCTTTCAAGTAACTTAGGTAATATTGCAAACACTGACGGAGTATAGCCTTTGGTAGTAGGCGGTTCGCCAATAGTCAAGCCGATTTCTCTTTGAGCCAAAGCAAACCTAGTTACCGAATCCATCATGAGGACAACGTCTTTACCCATATCCCTAAAATACTCAGCAATAGTAGTTCCAATAAAAGCGGCTTTAATTCTCATCAATGCCGGTTTGTCACTTGTAGCAACTATTACAACTGATCTCTTCAATCCTTCTTCACCAAGATCTTTTTCTATGAATTCTCTTACCTCTCTTCCTCTTTCGCCAACCAATACTATAACACTAATATCTGCGTTTGTATTACGGGCAATCATGCCTAGCATAACGCTTTTGCCTACACCACTTCCTGCAAAGATACCAACACGCTGTCCTTTACCGCATGTTAACAAACCGTCAATTGCTCTAACACCAGTCTGCAAAGGTGTTTCAATTCTTTTTCTATTTAGGGGATTAGGTGGATCTCTGAAGACAGTTTTATCTTGGCCTCCTATTAATTCACCTTTGCCGTCAATAGGGTTACCCATTCCGTCAATTACCCTGCCTAGTAATTGTTCACCTATTTTAATACTAAATGATTTTCCTGTTGATATTATCTCACATGACGGAGAAATGTTTTCAATTTCGCCTAATGCAATTGATAAAACTTTTCCTTCCTTGAATCCGACTACTTCAGCTTTGCAGACTTCTTTGCCATTCTTATCTATGATACAACATATCTCACCAAGCGAAACATTGGGTCCGATACTAACGATAATCAAACCAATTACATCTGTAACCCTACCATTGATTTTTAATGTTTCGGTAGAGTCAATAATCTGAGCAAACTTATCAATATATGTTTCAGCTAATTCCAACTTAACCTTCTTCTCTCTCTAAACTTTGTTCAAGCTTCCTTTTAATTTCTTCAAGCTGTGTTTCGATACGTGAATCAACATTACCTATTTCCGTCTCAATAAAGCAACCACCTTTTTCAATACTTTTGTCTTCTTCAAATTTTATCTTTGAAAAACTCTTCTCCATCGAATCAACTGTGCCGTCCGTTGAAATAATATTTAAATCGCCCGGGTTTATTTTAACAATAACCTCATTAGCACCAAGTACTTTTTTCACAGAATTACTTAAGGCGCTTGCGACAATTGTTTTACTTTCTATCTCTCTTTGTAGAATTTTTTCTGCAATTCTTGAAGAAACTTCAACAATAATTTTTTCAAATGCATCTTCATAACTAATCAGTTTTTGTTCGAAAGATGATAGAATTGAGTAGAACTCTTCAGTTTTCTGAACAAACTGATTTGAATAATCTTCTTCTAATTCGTTTTTAGCTTTTTCGTAACCTTCTTCAAATGCTTTATTAAATCTTGTTTCGAGTTCTTTCTTACGCAGGTCTTCTTCATCAAAGGTTTTAAAATTAGAAAAGTCTGCACCATTTTCCGGAACAATCGCTTTTATGTTTTTCTTTTTGGAGCCAACACTCAATTTTATAACGTCAGACATAAACTTCCTCAGCGCCTCCTCTGAAGCTTATATTTATTATTTCTTTTTCTTCAAGCATTTTTATCGTGTCAACAATCCTAGCCTGGGCAGATTCAACGTCTTTCAATCTTGTTGGTCCCATGAACTGTAGTTCTTCTTTTAACAAATCAGCAGCTCTTTCAGACATGTTAGAAAAAATTTTATTCTGCACTTTTTCTTCTGCAATTTTTAGTGCTAACGCTAAATCTTTCCTGTCAACTTCTTTAAGCAATGCTTGAATATCCCTGTCTTGAAGATGAACAATATCATCAAATATGAACATCAATCTTTTTATTTCTATTGCAACATCTTCATCTTTATCTTCAATACTATCAATAACTTCTTTACTTAAACTAACGTTGGTTCTATTTAATATGGTAGCTACACTTTTAGGACCACCCAATTTCCCCATCGTCTGGTTAATTGAATATCCTGCGAGTTCATCAACAACCTGCTCAATCTTTTTCAGTGTCTGAGGTGATATTTTGCCAAGTGTCGCAATTCTATAGACTACATCAGCTCTTAATTCTTCAGGCAGTTCTTTTAAAGCTTCCGCTGTTTGGTCCGGACTTAAGTGGGATAAAATTAACGCAATTGTTTGCGGATGTTCTTTATTTAAGAAATTTATCAACTGTGTTGAATCTGCTTTTTTTAATACATCAAAACCATGCAGGGTAGTAATGTTTTTTACTTTCTCAATTATCTCTACAGCCTTCGCCATGCCAAAGGATTTTTCAAGCACCTGTTGAGCATATTCCAATCCACCTTCAAGGACATATTCATTCGCCGTAATCATATCGTAATAATCGTATATCACCTGGTCAACAACATGAGACGGTATGTTTCTTACCTTTGTTATCTCAGCAGATATTGCCTCAATATCATTTGGATCAATATGTTTGAAAACTGCTGAAGCAGTATCAACATCCAAAGCAATTAACAATAATGCTGCTTTTTGAATACCACTGAGATCGCTTTTGGTAATATCTCTTAGATTCTTATTATTGATTTTAGTATTAGAACTCATCTTCCCTCAGCCATGAATTTATTAACTTAGCAGCTTCAGAAGGTTTTTTAGAAACATAATTCATAATTTTATCACGTTGTACTTTCTTTTCTTGAGCTTCATCGGTAATTTCGTCTTCTATATCTCCAACTTGTAACATTTGATTTCTCCTTTTCGGAGCACTTTGTAATTTGGGCATCGATTCTTTCGCGCCCAACATAGCTTCTGTTGATATTGACGGAGTAGCTAAAGAGGCATTTATGTCACTAAACGAATCATCACGAAACCCTCCCCCTAAAGTACCGATAACTATTTTTTCATCTTTTAATCTCTTCAATAAACCTCTTAATACAAACATTGAAGCACCAATAGCAACAAAAATTAAGACAAAGTTTGACCACTCATTTATATCATCAAACGGTGATTTTTCTATCACAGGTTCAGGTTGAACAAATTGTGTTTCAAAAGGTATGCTGATTATGGAAATCTCATCGCTTCTTGTATCATCTATTCCTACTGCTCTCCTAATTATTTGCTCGAGCTGTTGTAATTGTTCTTGGTCTCTAGGTTCGATCACTGTTTCAGTTACATCATTATTAGTTACTTCTTTGGGAATCCCGTTTATAACTGCCGCAACTGTTATACGATTAATTGTCCCGGAACCTTCTATAACTCTCTCAATTGTTTTGCTGATTTCATAATTAGTTGTTGTGTTTTCAGTTACTACTGCATTTGAATCACGAAGTGTTGAACCTGTACTCTCAGACTTTACTAATTGTTCACTTATTGCAACCTGACTTTCCGGATCGTATGAAGAGATTGTTTTTTCTACTTGTTTAAAGTCAAGGTCAGCATTTACTTTTACAACTGAATTACCGTATCCAAGTACATTATCCAATATGCTTTGTGCCTTTTTGGCCATGTAGCTTTCAACAGAATTTTTAATTTCATACTGCCTACCTGTCGCTACTGAAAATTCACTCTCATCATTGCTTCTTGTTAACATTCTTCCTTTTGCATCAAGTATAGTAACCTTTGAAGGCTTTAGGCCCTCAACACTGCTTGCAACAAGATTCGTCATTGCCGTGATATTTCTTTCGCTAATTTCAACACCAGGTCTTAAGTTTAATACAACGGATGCAGTTGGTTCTTTTTGTTCTTCTTTAAAGATTGATTTTTCAGGGAAAACAATATGAACCCTAGCTGCTTCAACACTTGTCTGCTGCATAATTGTTCTCGATAATTCACCTTCCAGGGCACGTTTAAAGTTCAGTTTCTGCATAAACTCCGACATACCAAGAGTATTGTTGTCGAATATTTCATAACCTATTACTCCTGAATTCGGGATTCCCTTAGCAGCAAATGCAAAACGCAATTCATGAACTTTGTCTTTGGGAACATTTATTGTCGATCCGTTATCGTCAATCTTATAAGTAACTTTCTGGCTGTTCAAATGATCTATTACAGCCGATGCATCATCGGGAGCTAAATTTGAATAGAGCTTCACGTAATTTGGTTCGTTAAATATAAAAATGACAAAAAACAAAAGAACCAATGAAATCGCAAATATCCCTACAAGCAGCATTCTTTGCTGCATTGATAGCTTATTAAATATCCCAAATAGTGCACCGAATGAACTTGTGTTGTTATCCACTTATTGTAACCTCTTTAATTCTTTGTACATGTCTAATGCTTTGTTTCTGATTTCAACTAAAAGGTCTAAACTTGTTTGTGCCTTTTGCCCGGCTATCATTACTTCATGAAGCTCTACATTTTTACCTTCAATCAAATCCCGTGTTAATTCGCCTGATTTGTTTTGATCTGTATTCACTTGTTTAAGAAAATCAGTAAGCATGTTGCCGAATTTAGCTGATGAAGGTTTATTTACTTCCTGGGTTCCGGGAATTTTATTTATAAAACCATTTACGCCACTTATTTTCATTTTATCCCCTTCTGTCTATTATTGAACCTATTGATACGCTTTTCATTTCGCCTGTTCTTTGATAAAATTGATAATTGTTTATTTCTTCAGTTTGACCGGGAAATAATTTTGCAAAAAAGGATTTTTCCACTTTCGATAATTGATCGCTTCCTTTGATATTATTGACCTGGGATTTTGGAACTAACTTTGGGGTTTCTTCTACCTTAACTGGCTGCCTTTTTACTTTTACGTTGTTATTTATGTATGGATTATAATTCCCAATGTTGTTGGTAGCAATCTTCATTTTATATCTCCAAAGAGTCTCTGTATATTTGTTTTGTTGCGTTAAAAGCTGTTACATTTGCATCATAGTTTCTAGTTGCACTTATCATATCAATCATCTCAGTAATTACATCAACATTAGGCATTTCGACATAACCTTCTTCATTTGCATCAGGGTGATCAGGCATAAAAACCAGTTCGCCTTTTCTTAAATCTTTATTAACTTCCATTTCAAAATTCACTTCAGGAGCCGGTCCTTTACCGGATTCTGCATTACCTGCTGAAGCAATGTGCCCTGCCCTTGAGGTATTCATTTTCATGCTTACCGATTTATTGGCAGCATTAAACTTACCTTCGAATCCGCCTTCGGATTCAATAATTAAATATTTTCTTTTGTAGGGAGCACCATCTTCAGTTTTTGTGGTGTTAGTATTGGCAATATTTTCGGCAACTATATCCATTCTCTTCTTTTGAATGCTCATTCCTTTTGCACTTATGTTAAAAGATGAGAAATTTGGCGTTATTCCACTCATTATTTTCCTCCTTTAATTACATTCTGCAAGGTGGCGTAATAACCATGAATTTTTCGCGATGCAAACTTAAACATCATTGTATTTCTAGCCATCTCTGCCATTTCTTTATCAATATCAACATTATTTCCATCCAAATTTCCTGGACTGTCATCTTTGATAATATTTACTTGAGCATTATTAGGTAATTCAATTTGGTTAGCACTTAAGTGTTTACTGTTAGTGGTTTTTAAAGAGGAAGAAGACATGCTATCTGTTAAAAGTGATTCGAATTTTACATCTTCCTTTTTATAACCTCTTGTATTTGCATTCGCAATATTTTTGCTTATTACTTTTTGCTTTAGTGTGGTATAGTCAAGTAATTTTTTTACTAATTCAGTTGTTGAGGTCGACATGGTTCTCACTTCTTTTTTAGAAATGACTCAAAACTGATGCCAGTGGAAAACTAATTATTATGACTAGATTTTCGAGGAGAAGTTTAAATTGATTGGCTAAATATGGACAATTGATAATTATTAATCATTGTAATCTAAAATTACGGATTTGGTTTCACCGCAGGAACAGACAAACTTAATTTCTTTAATATTTTCGTTCTCATCCTTTTTTAGAACTATTTTTACCCCTTCATGACTGTCTTCTTCAATTGAAATTTTCGCAGATCCTGTAATTACAGCTTCTTCAGCAGGGATAATATTACTACCTCTCTTGCTTTTATCGTAATTAATCTCCCTGTACAATGCGTCTTGGAATTCTTCGCCCATTATACCGCCTTGTTAATAATTTCGGAAATTTTTTCTAAAGGTGCAATTACGTCTGCATAACCAGCATCGACAACTGCTTTAGGCATACCGTAAACTACACAAGACTCCTCATCTTGTGCCAAGCAATAACCGCCAAGCCTTTTTAATTCTTTTATTCCTTCCAGTCCGTCTTTGCCCATGCCGGTCATAATAATTCCAAGTGTATGCTTAGCATAAACATGCAATACTGATTTGATCATTACGTCAACAGAAGGCTTGTGTAATGTGTCTGACGGCATCTCCGTAACTTCAATATATATCTTACCGTTACTGTTTCTGTAAGTTTTCATATGATAACCACCGGGAGCAATATAAACAACTCCGCCTTTTACTTCCTCCCTGTTTTCTGCTTCTTTAACATTTAGAGGACACATATTATTTAGTCTGTCAGCTAAAGACTTGGTAAACTTAGGTGGCATATGCTGAACTATAAAGAAAGGAATATTCATTTTGTTGCTTAAATTAGGTATCAGCTTTTGAAGGGACAAAGGTCCGCCGGTTGAAATACCAAGCGCAACTGCTTTATAACCAAGTTTCGGCAGTTGGTCTGCAGTTTTAAATCTCGGTATAACCTCTCTTTCTATGCCGGAACCATTTCCTCTTAACTTTTGAAGACGTGATTTAAGAAATTTATTTCTAACTATTGTTTTTATTTTTTTAATCAAATCTTCTTTAATATTTATAATATTCACACTAACAAAAGACATTTCTTTTGGAATAAAATCAACAGCTCCAATTTCTAAAGCTCTGATGGTTGCATCAGCACCTTCTGTGGTTAGTGAACTCACCATTATTACTGACGTTGGTGCCTCCTTCATGATTATTTCGAGGGCTGCCAAACCATCCATTCTCGGCATTTCAATATCTAGCGTAACGATATCAGGCTTCAGTTCCTTAACAAGAGCTACACCTTCGACACCATCTCTTGCTGTTCCTACTACTTCAATATCGGGGTCAGATTTTAAAATAATTGATAACGACTTTCTCATGAAAGCCGAATCGTCAATCACAACAGCTTTTATCTTATTTATCACCTTTTATCCATAATTTTGTGAACTAATTCGGCTATATCTGCAATCATAACTACTTTACCATCGCCCATAATTGTTGAGCCGGCAATACCGTCAATATTGCCCAAATAATTACCTAATGATTTAATTACTACTTCATTTTGACCTATCAATTTATCAACTTTTAATCCAAATCTTTTTTCGGCTATTCCAACTATTACTATAAACTGGAAGTCTTTATCACTGCCGTTTACTTTTGTTCCGTAAAGAGATTCATCGATATCAATCAGCGGGTGAACCTGGTCTCTTAACTTAATGCATTCTGTCTGATTTACAAAATAAATTTCATTTTTAGATAATCTAACAACTTCAATAACAGAATTTAATGGAACAACGATTGTTTCACCGTTAATATCTACTAATAACCCCTGAATTATAGCGAGTGTTAAAGGTAGTTTGATAATTATTTTTGTTCCTTTACCAACTTCGGATTCAATATTGATTATTCCTCTTAACTTGGCTACATTTGTTTTAACTACATCCATTCCCACGCCACGCCCAGATACATTTGTAACTTTTTCGGCTGTTGAAAAACCAGGTGCAAACAACAAATTGTACACCTCACTTTTTGTGAGTTCGTTAGCTTTGTCTTGAGATATAATACCTTTTTTAATTGCTTTAGCTTTAATTTTCTCAGGGTCAATACCCTTACCATCGTCTTCTATAGTTATAATAATATTGTTGCCTTCATGTTCAGCAGCCAATATTATAGTTCCTTTTGAATCTTTGCCATTTAATCTTCTTTCCTCAGGAGATTCTAAACCATGATCGCATGCATTTCTAATTAGATGAACCAACGGATCATTAATTTCTTCAATTAACGTTTTGTCTAATTCTGTCTCTTCGCCCCTGATCTCTAAAGCAATTTCTTTCTGCATATCGCGGCTTAAATCACGCACTAATCTTGGAAACCTATTAAATACTTTGCCGATCTTAACCATTCTCGTTTTCATAACTGCGAGTTGAAGCTCGGTGGTCATCAAATCTATCTGTCTCGTTGTATCGGCTAAGTCTCTTGACAACTTTGTACCTTCGTGCTGAATTGACATTTCGTTATTAATTTGGGATAGCCTGTTCCTACCCAAAACTAATTCCTGGACGAAGTTCAACAAATCATCAAGTCTGCTTACATCAACACGAATGTTATTATCACCCTTTTTTGCTGTTGTTTGTATTTGTGCTGCAGATTGCTTAGATTTTTTCTCTTCAACAGGCTTGTCATCTTTTACCTCAACAGGTGTTTCGGCTTCTTGCTCAATCTTTTCAGGTGCCGTTTTTTCGATTTCTGTTTCAGATTCTTCCTGTTTCAATGTTTCTTTAGCTTCTTCCTCAGCGCTTTCTGTTTTTTGCTCAACCGACTCTGGGACTTCCTTCTTCTTAGTTGTTTTTTTCGAGGAAGTTTTTTTAGCAGCCCGCTTTTTTGGTTTATCAGTAGAAGGTTTGTCTTCCTTTTTTTCGGGTTCCTGCTGCTTGCCAGATTCCAGCTCAATATATACTTTCTCTAATTCATCATGGATTTCGTTGATATCGTATTCTTCTGTCTTAGTTTCTTCAATTACTCTTAATAACTCACTGGTATGATCATAAGATTTTAGAATACTATCCATGATTTTTGGGGTAGCAATTGCTTCACCTTTACGCAACTTATTTAAAATATCTTCACATTTGTGTGTAAGTTTCTGAAGCCTTATTAAACCTAGAAAACCTGATGTCCCCTTAATAGTGTGAAAAGATCTGAAAATTTCATTTAATAGTTCAGTATCTTTAGGCCTTTTTTCAAGTTCAACTAAATCTAGGTCGAGTTTCTCCATTATCTCTTTTGTTTCTACGATAAACCCGTCAAAAATCTCAGCCATTTCAGGGTCATTAAGCAAACTGTAATCTGTTGTTATTGTATCCATCTTTATCTTCTACGCAAATAATTTGTCAATGTCTTCTTGTGTCGCTTTTTCCTGGTTTTGTGAAACTATTTCATCTACTTTTTCCTGTCTACCATGACCTGGGTCATACTTTGCATTTGCATCAAACGTTACACCTTCAGGAATAGATGAGCTTATATGTGCAAAATCTTCTTTTATATCTGATTGATCAATCTCATCAACCATTGTTGTTAATTTTTCATTAACAGATTCGATTAAATGATTAACTGCGGATAATTGTTGTGAGGTTATGTCCTGAACCTGTAAAGACAAAGTTATTTTATACGAATTATCATTAATCCTTTGCATTATCTCCTGGATATTTTCGATTCCAGTAGCGTTTTCTTTCAATTCTCTATACTCGGTAATAAGTTTTGATAATTCTTTATCACCATTGAGCTTATTAACTATTTCTTCAAATTTTTGCTCTGCCTTTTGGTTATTATCCTTTATCAGGTTTAAAACTTTATCAACTTCCATAAGTTGGCTCGAGGTTTCATCAACCAAGTCTAGTATTTCAGTAGTTGCTAATTCAGTTGCGTTTGTTACGTCGTTTATTTGGTTGGTAGCTTGCGGAATTTTACTTGTGCTATCGGAAATAGATTGATTTATAGTTTCCAAAAGCGGAACAATTTCGCCCATGAACTGAATTAGATTCTGTATTATCGGAATTACCTTTTCGCCAAGTTTAAATATGGTTTTAAGGTCCTTAAGCTTTTCAAATACCTGGTTCATATTATTTATTGCATTTCCCATTTCATTCTCCTGCATATTATAAATTCGCTAGTATTGCATCAAGTTTTTCTTTTAATACTTGCGGAGTAAACGGTTTTACTACGTAATTATTTACTTTAATTTGCAAAGCTTGAACAATATCTTCTTTTACTCCTCTGGTTGTTACCATAAGTATTGGTAAGCTTGATAGATTAGAATCTCCCCTTATCGCCTGGCTCAGTTCAAGCCCAGTCATGTTAGGCATGTTCCAGTCCGTAATTACAAAATTTATAGAGCTATCAGCAGCTAATTTAGCTAAGGCATCTTTACCGTCAGTTGCCTCAACATAACTTGTGTAACCAAGATTCTTTAACGAATTAATTACAATGCGTCGCATAGTTACAGAGTCATCTACTACTAAAAATTTGAGGTCCATTGAACTTCCCCTATTAATTTAATTTAAATATTTTGCTACTTCGTATTGTATTCTCTTTGGATCAAACGGTTTAACAAGATAAGAATTTGCACCACAGTTCATCCCTTTTTCAATATCATCACTCCCTGCTAATGAAGACAAAATAATTATCGGAATTTCAGAATATTCTTCGTTATCCCTGATTGATTTAATTAATTCGAACCCGTCCAAATTCGGCATATTTAAATCTGTAATAATCAGATCAAACTTCTTAGAAGGAAGATACTCTATTGCTTCCATACCGTCAGAGGCAGCAACAACATCAAATCCGCGCATTGTTAACGCGAATGAAACAAATTTTCTGATCGTAGGAGAATCATCAGCAACAAGTATTATTTTTTTCATCTTAAAAACCTACTCTTTTTTATATCCTATTGTTTTCGGAAAACTAATCAATTTAAATGCCTTAGAAATTCCATGTAGTGTTTCGGAATAACCTATAAACAGGTACCCACATCTATTCAACGAATTATACAAATTTGAAATCACTTGTATTTTTGAAGTCATATCAAAATAAATTAATACATTAGCACAATAGATAACATCAAAACCAGCCATTGCTCTCATACCCGGTTGGTCATATAAGTTAAGGAATTTGAATGTTACCATATCCTTTATTTCCTGGCTCAGATGGTAATTTGATCCATCCTTTTGGAAATATTTCTTTAAATAAAATGCTGGAGAATTACGTATCGAATATTCTCTATAAATTCCTCTTTGAGCAGTGTTAATAACTGCCGGACTTATATCTGTACCTACTATTTCAAAACTTAAACGCGGATATTTCGGCTTGATTAATTCCTTAAAAGTCATTGCTATCGAATAAGCTTCTTCGCCTGATGAAGATGCCGCACTCCAAATTCTAATTTTATTCTTATTTAATTTATTAGGCGAATTTAGTATATCAGGAATGACAGAGGACACAAGAGCATCAAGCTGAGGTTGATTCCTAAAAAAGAATGTTTCATTAATTGTGATTACTTCATACAGGTATTTAAGTTCTTCATTCTTTCGGGGATTAAATTTGACATAATGCAAATATTTTTCGAACGAATCCAACTTCAAAAAAGTAATTCTTTTTTGGAGCCTACTTTCCAGCAAGTATTTTTTATTATCCTGGAAATATATTCCACAAAGCTCATAAATAAATTTCCGCCATTCTGCAAAAGTTTTGTCATCAAGTTTAATACCGCTACTTGTTCCAATGTTAAAATTAAATAACGGTTTCTTGTTCAATGTCTTAGCTGCTGAAGATTGTTGCATATTTAAACCTTTGATTCTGTATGTCCAATACCGTTTCTTTGTAATATTTCCATTGCTTTTTCTTTAACCATTTCTTCGGGATCTTCGGAAAGAATTTTTGCAACTTCTTCTAATTTCCCACTTTCCAAACCTTCCAAAATTTCGAGTATTCTTAGTCTGTTCCAGAAATTATCATCTTGGAGCATAATATCAATAAACATTTCTGCCATATCTAAAGAACAGTAGAATAAAAATTCGATTGAAGTTCTTCTTATTTCTTCATCAGAATTCTCGAGATTATCAGCAAACATATCGCAGAGGTTCCGCATATCAATGTCTGATAAAGATGAAAGTGATTCAGGATTAATTTCAATTATGTTTTTTAATAAATCAAAAAGCGACTTCAAATTCTGAGGTTTTTGTTTCATGCATTCAATTAGTCTGGGATAAAGGTAAACAGGATTTTCAAAAAACTTGACCTTGATATATTCGTCAATTTCAGGATCTTCTCCGTAAATCTTTAAACAAGCCTCAACAATTTTCTTATCTTCAAAAACCGAAATTAACGAAGCTGCTGCTCTTTTATATTCTATGTCGCCATCAACAAGCGTAAACAATATCGAATTTTTCATGTGCTCGTCGAAAGGAACATCCAGACTATGTTTATCTTTTAATTCCTTTAATGATTTAATCGCAGCCCATGTTAAAGCCTCAGATATGTTTTTTAACTCTGATATCAAAAAGAAAAATGCTTCAACAGTGCCTATCTTGCCCAAGCTTTCGATCATGGAATATTTAGTCACTTCATCTTCATCTTTGTATTTTTCCAATATGAATTTTACAGCATCTGCTGACCCAATTTTACCAAGCGCTTCTATTATAGTGGGTCTAAACAATTCGTTTTTATCATAAAAAGGAATAATATATCCAACTCCTTTTTCACTCTTGATATTACCCAGTCCTTCAAGACAAGCAAGAATCACATTATCGTTTTGATTAGAAATCAACACTTTGATAATTTCTTCTTCAGATCTTACATCACCTATTAAGCCAAGTATATCAATAACAAACTTTTTATCGTCGTCATCTCCCTTGGGGATGTAGTCAAGCATGGCATTAATCGAATCAAGGCCTCTTCTTAGTAAAACTTCTCCTGCTAGATTTCTAACAGAGATATCTTTAGATGATACATAAGGGATTACGAAAAAGGATACCTTATTGCAGTTACTTTGAATAAGAGCTGAGGAAACAGAATCACGAACACCCTTGTCTTCATCAACTAATTTTTTGGATAATAATTCTGCAACATCTTCATCTATTTCAGATGATAAAAAGCTTTCAACTGTTTCTCTTCTGACTGCTGGATCAGGCGAATTTATTTTTTTTAATTGTTCGTTTTTATCAAAGGAATTTTCCATTAGGCTCCCATTAAAAAATTTAAACACCCACAAAATATTATTTCAGTAGTACTATCGTATTTTTTTAGAATATTTTAATACTCACGGAAGAATTATTTCAAAATAAATGCCGTCTAAATTGTTTGTTTTTGTGCAATTAGAAATGAATTGAAGAATAGATTTGGTTATAATTAGCCAAATGAATATTAATCGAGTGACTTACAAAAATTACATTTAAGCAATTCTCTTAGTAACTTCTATACCTAGTTGCTCCATTCTATATCTTAATTTTGACCTTGAAAGGCCAAGCACTTTAGCTGCTCTAACCTGGTTGCCCTTTGTTATTTCAAGAGTTTTCAGAATCAACTCTTTTAGAACTTTATCGATTAATATTCCTTCGGGTGGTACTTTCAATATAAATTTATCATCAGGAATTTGTGCCGATTTAGAATCTTTTAGGAAATTGAAATGCTGTTCTTTGAGTTCATCTCCGTCAAGCATTAATATTGCTCTTTCAATCGCATTTTTTAATTCTCTAACATTTCCTTTCCAGTACTGGCGATTCAATAAATTAATTGCTTCTTCATTTATTCCTTTGATTTGCATGTTAAATTTATCAGCATAATCTCTCATAAATTTATAAGCTAAAATGGCAATATCGCCTTTTCTTTCCCTCAGAGGAGGAATAGTAACTTTGGCTACGTTTAACCTGTAGTAAAGATCTTCTCGGAAATTTCCTTCTTTAACTTCTTCTTCAAGGTCCTTGTTTGTTGCAGC
>CAJHYN010000377.1_pt1 | contig 15399 bp, 9 predicted proteins | sample 9198641 | NCBI WGS metagenome assembly CAJHYN01 (sample SAMEA7708370, study PRJEB35096) | sediment metagenome | biome: marine neritic benthic zone biome [ENVO:01000025]; feature: sediment [ENVO:00002007]; material: shallow marine sediment [ENVO:03000034] sea grass bed [ENVO_01000059] ... | reverse complement strand
GTTTTAAGTAAAGTGGTTGACCAGGCGTTAGCTGCATGTTACCAGGATAATCATTTAGTTGCTTTTCCGTTGTTTTTAGATTTAACAGTTCTTTATTATAGAAAAGATCTTATTGAGAAACTCCCTGATGGGAAAAGATAAAACGGCTTATTTCTATTACCGAACCTTTTTCCAAGCTCAATGAATTCTGTCCACGTTAAAGAATTTTGAATCTTATTTATTATAGATTTCCCATCAGGGAGTTTCTCAATAAGATCTTTTCTATAATAAAGAACTGTTAAATCTAAAAACAACGGAAAAGCAACTAAATGATTATCCTGGTAACATGCAGCTAACGCCTGGTCAACCACTTTACTTAAAACCAGCTCATCATAATATTCCTCTAAAGGATAACCCCATTTTGCAAATCTTTTTATCCATATCAGGTCAACAGCAAAAATATCTATGCCGTCGCTCATATTTCTTAATGACCTTGTTAATACTGCTTTCCTATCATTAGTTGTAAAATAAGTGAACGGCAAATTCTTCGGGACTACCTCAATTTCGTCCTTATAAATTTCATTAAATTTTTTGATAATTTTTAAGTGTGCATCGGAAATATTATCAACGTAGTGAATTTTTTTTACTTCGTTTTTTGGAAAAAGATCGATTTGGAAAGGCAGGTAAATAAAAAAAATGATTGATATTATGGAAATCAAAATTGCGATGAAACGTATCGGAGATTCTTTTTGACTTTTAACCGACTTGCTCATATAGTAGTCCTTAACAATAGCATAAGAAATTGGAAAAAAAATCTCAATCCGAATTAAAAAATTCAACAGTCATTATCGGATTGAGATTTAAAGGAGTAACTATTCACTTTTATTCTATTCATAAAGTATGCCGTAAATACAACTCCATTAATTTTGTTCCTTTTCAACAATATTTTTAAAAACAAAGCTTACTTTATATCATATTGATAAAAATACTTTTATCAATATGATAAATGTACATAAAAATTTACTTTAGAACGAATTGATTTTTCAAATTTGATACTGTAACATTAAACACGCCAGGCTCTACTATTCTTTTATTGTCTTTGCCAATGAATGATAAATCATCTTTACTCAGTTCAAAAGTTATTGTTTTTTGCTCTCCGGGTTTGAGGGCTATTTTTTTAAACCTTTTTAGTTGTTTTACCGGTCTTGTTACTGAAGCTACTAAGTCTGAAAGGTATAGCTCCACGGTTTCTTTACCAAACCTTTCTCCGATATTTTTTACCTTTACACTTATTTCTATTTTGTCTTCTAATTCATATTCTTTTTTGCTTAAAGTTAAGTCTCTATATTCAAAGGAAGTATAACTTAACCCATGCCCAAATTCATATAATGGATTGAACTCAACTAAATCAAACTCTTCCATATTTTTATGGTCATAAGTTGTGTAACCATTAGTATACCTTGGATAGGTGAACGGCAATTTACCACTTGGGTTAACATTGCCGAATATCACGTCGCTCACAGCAATTCCTCCTTCCATTCCCGGCAAATATGCCATCACAATTGCATTTACTTGTTCAGCTATTTCCGTTATTACCCTTGGTCTTCCCTCTGCTAATACCATAACTACAGGTTTCCCCGTTTTATACAGTTCCTTTGCCAATAGTATTTGTTCCTTTTCTATTGTTAGGTCTCTAATGTTTCCCACACCTTCACAATATGTTTGTTCTCCCAAGCATAATAATATTACATCTGTTTCTTTTGCAAGCTTAACAGTTTCTTCAATGTTTATAATTGAATCTATTTCTGTGCCTATTGAGTATTTTACATTTTCTTTGCCAATTTCATTTTCAATAGCTTCAAGTATTGTAAATTTCTCCGGAGGGTATAACTCTTCCCTATCCCCCAGCCAGGTAATTGTCCAACCGCCGTTTAAGTAGGACAGCTTATTAGCTGTTGGCCCGGTTACCAACACTTTAGTATTCTTTTTGAGCGGCAGAATGTTATCTTCATTTTTTAATAACGTTATAGACTCTCTTGCAGCCTGGAGATTTATTTTTCTAAACTCTTCATTTGCAAAATTCTTTTTAAGTTCTTTTTCAGGATACGGCTTTTCAAATAATCCCAGCTTAAACTTTACTTTCAGTATTCTCGTAACAGCATCGTCTATTCTTGCCATCGGTACTTCACCTTCTTTAACTAGCTCAATAAGGTGTTCAGCAAAACTATAATCATAAGGAACCATACTCATATCTAACCCTGCATTCACAGCTAATTTTACAGCTTCTTTTCCGTCTTTTGCTATTCTGTCCCTTGTCTCCAATCTTTGAACATCTCTCCAATCGGATACTGTAAATCCTTCAAAGCCTAATTCCTCTTTTAATAATTTAGTTAGAATATTGTAATCAGCATGAACAGGGATATCATTAATTTCTGAAGAATTCACCATTACTGTTAACGCACCTTGCTTAACAGTTGCTTCAAAAGGCGGCAGGAATATTTCTCTCAATACTCTTTCAGGTATCCATGCAGGGCTTCTGTCCAACCCATTTTTCGGAACACTGTATCCAAGGTAGTGTTTTATGCAAGCAGCTCCCCTGTCTTTTGCAGAAACATCCTCACCCTGAATTCCTTTAACATAATGTTTTCCCAACTCCGAAGTTAAATAAACATCCTCTCCAAAAGTTTCCCAAAACCTTGGCCACAAAGGTTCTCTTCCAATGCCTAGCACAGGGTTAAAATTCCAGGGGATACCTGAAGCCTTCATCTCGTATGCTGTTACCTCTGCTCCCTTTTTAACAAGTTCGGCGTTTCTTGCAGCTGCCATGTTTATTGACTGCGGGAATATGGTTGCCCCTTTAGTATAATTCATGCCGTGAATAGCATCAATCCCATAGATAACCGGGATACCTAAACGGCTTTTCTTCACTGCTACATCTTGTATAGCCTTTATTATTTCATGCCAGTTATCCAAAGTATTATGAGCTCCCAGAACATTCAATATCGATCCAACTTTATATTTAAGTATTGCTTCTTCCAAACTATCCTGGTCAATTATAACATCTTTAGTTAGATCTTCTCTCTCTTTTGTGATGACTTCAAGTGTAATTTGTGTCATTTGACCAACTTTTTCTTCCAAAGTCATTTTCGACAATAGTTCGGTAATTCTCTCATCAATATTTTTTTTGATATCGATATTATTTCCAGAATTTATCGGTAAAACCGACAATATTAGAATCAAGAATAGAACTGCTTTTTTCATATTATTCCTTTCATATAAGAATTATTAGTTTTCGTAAAAAAGATCCCATCTTTTCAAAGGATGGAATCTTTACAACACTTTACCAGAAAATCGCATAAAGCAATGCTAAGACCAAGCAAATTACATAAGCAGAAATATTAAATGATTTGTCGGTTGAAAATAATTTTGCTGTTAAATTAAATCCCTTCGGATCATCGTCATATTCGTTTGTAGTTAAGCTAATCAAACCTGCTATAACAAGTGTGAAAACAAATGTATACATCATCTGGTCCATAAAAGGCAGTCCGATAAAATCAAATTTTAGAAACAAAGCAAATGGTATTGAAAGTATTGCCGCCCAAATCGCTCCGCGTGTATTAATTTTCTTCCAAAACAGGCCTGCAAGTGAAACAGCTAATATACCAGGGCTAACTAGACCGGTATACTCTTGGATATATTGAAAAGCTTGCGGAACAGTTTTCAAAAGTGGCGCCACTAAACTTGCGATTATCAAAGCAGAAAAAGCAGCTATTCTCCCTGTTGAGACTAAATTTCTTTCGCTTGCACCTTTCTTAATATAAGGCTTGTAGATATCCATCGTAAAAATTGTTGAAGTAGAATTTAACATAGAAGCTAATGAAGATACTATTGCTGCAGTTAATGCTGCAACTACTACTCCTTTTAATCCTACAGGGACAAAATTGCTGATTAACCATGGATAAGCTTTATCATTATTTAATGTGCCGTCTGCATTTGTAAAAGCTTGAGTAGCCCCATCTATCATCGCGGTTCCTTCAGGTTGTGAATACATTATGAATGCTATTATTCCCGGTATCACAACTATCAAAGGAATTATTAATTTTAAGAATGCCGCAAAGGCTATTCCTTTTTGAGCTTCACTTAAAGATTTAGCAGCAAGTGTTCTTTGAATAATGTATTGATTAAATCCCCAGTAATATAAGTTGGCCACCCACATACCGCCTACCAACACAGCAATTCCAGGCAAATTGCTGAACTCAGGGTTATCTTTATCTAGAATCATGTGGAATTTATCACCCGCCTTGTCATAAATATGAGTTAGCCCGGCAATTATTCCACCATCAGGAGTAACCGCATCTAAAGCGATAATTGTTGTTATTATCCCGCCGAGGACTAATAATATAACCTGAATCACGTCTGTCCATGCTACTGCAGAAAGACCTCCATAAAGTGAATAAGCAGCCGCAATAAAACCAAGTCCGATTATTGCTGGGATAATTAACGAACCGTCTCCTGCTCCCATTATAGTATCTAGAGCTTTTGCGCCCAAAAATAAAACAGAGGTAAGATTTACAAATATGAATAAAAATATCCAAAAAACAGCTAGGATAGTTTTCAATGTAGTGTTATATCTTTGTTCAATAAATTCAGGTATGGTATAGATTTTTTTCTCAATAAAAATAGGAAGAAAGAACTTACCTACAATTATCAGAGTAAATGCCGCCATCCATTCATAAGAGGCAATAGCCAAACCGCTGGCAAATCCTGAACCCGACATTCCGATAATTTGTTCAGCAGAAATATTTGCAGCAATTAATGACGCACCTATTGCCCACCATGTTAACGATTTACTCGCTAAAAAATAATCCTGGGAATTTTTTTCCCGCCCTTTTTTCGTTCTTGATACATATAAACCGAGACTAACAATTCCAATAATATAGACCGCAAACACAAGGTAATCAACTGTTGAAAAACCCATAGTATGGTTCCTTAAATTAATGAGGTATAATAATTCTATAAAATTTATATTTATACAATTTTCAGATTAATCGAGGTATGATTGTATTGGGAGCCTAATTTAATAAAATATATAAATTTTTCTAATCTTAATGTTAATTCGCATAAATAAAAAAGCGGTTCTGAGCAACCGCTTTTTTCGGTAACTGTAAGGGGGATATATTTTATGAAAACTTCTTTCTTATTGGGTACATTTTAATTTCAATTTTACGGTAGTAAATTTGTTGAGGTCGCTAGATATTGATAATTTCCCACCGTAGTATTCGATTATTTTTTTGCTGATGTATAACCCTAATCCATTACCAATTTGCTGCTCACTACATTTGTCAAATTGGACAAAAGCATTTAAACGAGACAGTTGGTCTTCTGAAAGTCCTTTGCCGTAATCTGTAATTTTAAGTGAATAATCACCGTCTTCAACCTTTGAGTTAACTTCAATAGTAGAACCGTGGCCGGAAAATTTGCATGCGTTGTCAATAATTTGTTTTAAAATAAATTTCAAATGGTTTGTATTAAAATTAAATTCGCTTTCTTCTAGATTAATTTTCAGATCATGATTTCTATTGTGCTCGCTTACAGCACTTAAAATAAAGTCTTCAATATCTTTAGTATTCGGGTAATCTACGACAACTTCATACTTTCCTTTCCCATTATTAAACGACTGGAGTAAAGTCATTTTTTCAATTATTGAATGAAGTCTTTTAGTAGACTTGTTTATTGAATTATAAATTTCGTTTAGTTCAGGAACGCTCAATTTATCGCCGTTGTTCATTAATAATTCTGAATAGCCTAGCAAAGCATTGAGCGGAGTTCTAAACTCATGAGGAATATATAAGTCCATATTATTAATTATCTCATCTAGTCTCTCGTTTAAGGCTTTAGTCCTATCTAATCTTAATTTAATAACATTTATTAATTCTTTTGCTTTAAAGGGCTTGGTAATGTAATCGTCCGCACCTAAATTCATACCATTCCTTATATCTTCTACTCTTGATCTTGCCGACATAAAAATAAAAGGTATCGAGTTAAGACTTTTATTCTTATGCAGTAATTCTTTGAGTTCAAAACCATTAATTTGAGGCATCATAATATCGGAAAGAATGAGATCCGGAATGGAATCCTTTATTCTTTCAAGTGCTGCTAATCCATCTTCTGCAGTTGAAACTCTGTAGTTATGAGCCTGGAGAACTTCAACGATAGTTTCAATTACGGATTTATCATCTTCAACAACAAGTATCTCATACACGGTATCACCCAGGGTTAAATATTTCTGATTTTATATTCGCAAAAATTTTTCTTAAAGAAAATGTTTTTGAAATCAGTGCGGTTAATGAGTATTAAATGCGGACATGCTGCCGTATAAGTATTAGAATTTCAATTTTTCTCTCAATTTCGAGGCATACCTCTCGCTGATTATAAAGTCCTCATCACAGCGGTTCATTTTTACTTTGAAAGATCTTTTCAAATGTTTTTGAATTTTATCAATATGACTATAATTTATTATTGAAGATTTGTGGATTCTCACAAATTGTTCACGCGGCAAAAACTCTTCCCAATCTTTTAAAAGTTTTCTGATAATTATTTTTTTATCGTTTAAAAGAAAGACATTCGTATATTCTGCAAGTCCTTTGATGCCAATAATATTCGAAATATTTATTATTTGCGGTACGCCGTTAATATTTAAAAGTATTTTATCCTTGTGAAACTCAGCATTTTCGTTATTCCCGTTTGGAATCTTCTTCAAAAAGTTATTTCGTAATTTTAGCCTTGTATTTATAGAATTGACTAATTGATTTGCCTCAAAAGGTTTCACTACGTAATCATCTGCACCCTTAATCATTCCGTCTCTTAAATCATCCATTTCTGCTTTTGCAGTAAGAAAAATGAAGGGAATATTAGCCAATCTATCATCCTGCCTTACTATTTCCAAAACCCAATAACCATTTAATTCCGGCATCATAATATCGCAAAGTATAAGATCAGGTTTAACTTCGCGTAAAAGCTTAATTCCGTCTTTACCATTAGAAGCCGGAAAGACTTTAAATGAATTGGCAGAGAGCAATTCAACTATAGTTTCCCTAATCTCACTTTCGTCTTCTATTACTATAATTTTTTTCTTATCCAATGTAATTTCTTACTTTTTCTAGTAATTTTATTGAATCATATGGCTTGGTTATGTAGTCACTAATGCCTAATTCTTTGCTTTTAATTTTCTGATCTTTATTAGCGTTGGCAGAAAGTATAAGGAAAGGAATATTTTTAGTATCATCGCTATCCTTTAGCTCGGAGTATAACTGAAAAGCATCAAGTCCAGGCATCATTACATCACAGATAATTAAATCAGGCTTTGAATTATGAATAACTTTTAATAAATCCTCAGCTGATTTGAATCCGTCTACTCGATAATTAAAATTTGTAAACAATTCTTCAAGTGCTTCAATTATTTCGCTTTTGTCGTCAATTACTGCTATTTTCTTCATATTTTATAGGTATTTTTATTGTTATCTTAGTTCCAACATTAACTTTACTTTCAACATCAATACTTCCATCAAAAAGCTCTACAGATTTTTGAACAATAGAAAGACCTAAGCCTGATCCATTAATATCAGTAGAGTTTGAGGCCCTATAAAACGGCTCAAATAATTTTGGAAGGTCTTTCTCAGGAATTCCTATGCCTTCATCTTTTATAAGCAGTTTTAAAGCTTCATTTGTTTTGTTGATCTCAACCATTATTTTTTTGTCTTCATCTGAATATTTAATTGAATTTGAGATCAAATTTTGAAGAATATGTTTAAGTAATTTTTCATCTGAAATAAAATTCTCTTCTTCAATATCATAATTAAGTTCGATAGTTTGACTTTGTTTTTTCTGTGTATTTAGCTGTTCAATTAATTCAATAATAAAATTTTTCAGATTAACTTTCTTTGGAGTGAAAAGTAGCTTACCTCTATCAGCCCTGCTTAATGTTAATACCTCCTCTAATAACTCCGTCATTTCTTTGACAGACTTTTGAATTTTATTTACAAATTTAGCGTATTTATCTTCCGGCCATTTCCTGCCGAACATTTCTAATAAATCTGCTGAAGCCAAAATTGAAGTTAAGGGTGTTCTAAATTCGTGTGAAGCTGTAGAAATAAAATTGGTTTTCATTTCATTTACTTCTCTCTCTTTCTCTAATGCTTCTTTTGTTTTTTCTTCCAATTCTTTTTGTTCGGTAATGTCAATTACCAATCCGGCAACTCCTTCAGGCTTTTCTTTGTGCAACCCAAAAGTAGCCTTGTAAACCATCAAATTTCTCTTAAAACCTTTTTTATTAATATGATAGGTTTCGTAAATAGTTTGGCCTGACTTTGCTAATAATTTTTCATCAATTTCTTTGGTTAATTTAACAACATCTTCGTGAGCAACAACGGCTACGGTATTACCTATCAAATTTTCTTTTTCGATTTCGTAATATTCTTCAAATGCTTTATTGACATCAGTAAATTCTCCATTTGAGTTTTTAACAAATACAGGATTGGGTATTGTGTCAATCAATGTTCTCAAAAAATTGTATTGAGCATCAAGTTGCTCGGTTCTTTCTTTTACCAAGCTTTCTAAATCATGTCTATATTTTTCAAGTTCCTGTTCTGTTTTTCTTCTTACCGATATGTCTTCAAAAACAGTAGCAAATTTCCCCTTACCCGGTGAAAATACAGAAATGCTAAAATGCTTATCCATAGGTGGAAAGTATGCTTCAAAATTTTCAGAAATATCTGTTTCAGCTACTCTTGCATACATATCTATATAAGGCGGCTCACCTGTTCCGTATAATTCCGATGCCTTTTGAGAAATACAATTCTCTCTTTTGATTCCTGTAATTTTTTCATAGCCGGGATTGACATCGGTAATAATATAGTCAACTGCTTTGCCATTATTATCATAAACAAGATCGTGCAAACAAACTCCTTCATTCATTGAATTGTAAAGTGTTCTGTATTTTTCTTCACTTTCTTTTAGAGCATTTTCTGCAATCCTCTTTTCAGTAATATCCTCGCCTATACTTGTAACACCCGTAATTCTAGCTTCTCTATCTTTTTGTATAATATTATTCCATGAAATAATTCTTACTGATTTATTTCTGAGAATTATTTCGTTTTCATAATAAACGGGGAGTTCACCTGAAAGGATGGTATTTTCGAATAGCCCATTTATTTCCGGCTTAATATTATCCGGGATGAAAAAATCAAACCAGTTTTTGTTCAGTATCTCCTCTCTTTTCCATCCGCTTAATTCAAGTAAATAATCATTACAGAAAGTAATATTTCCATCCGTATCAAGCATTACCGCAATAAGTTTTATTAGCTCTAGAACCTTTCTAAACTTTCTTTCGCTTTCTACTAAATCCTCTTCAGCCTTTTTCCTCTCGGTAATATCTGATGCTTGTACCAGTATATAATGCAGGCTATTATCTTTATTACGTATGGCAGAGTATGTCGCCGTAGCAGCATGTAAACTTCCATTTGCAGCTATAAACTTATCTTCAGTGATTATTACTTTGTCAGAATTTACTGCTTGAAAAACATTTCCCTTTATTTTTTCTTTCCATTCAGGCAGATCCTTCCAGGCCGGTGCTTCCCAGAAAAATTTCCCTATATAATCATCTCGAGTACTGCCCTGGACTTGAAGAGGGAGTTCATTAATTTCTATTGTACGGCCTTCTGGAGACAGAATTGCCATAAATTGAAATTGTTGATCAAAAGCTAAACGGAAACGTTCTTGGGATTCTTTTAGAGCCCCTTCTGTTTTTTTACGTTCGGTTATATTTTCGAGTACTGCCAATGAGTTTCGAAACTCTCCATCCTCATCTAATTCAACAATTGCAGAAAGTAAAACATCTATAATCTCACCCGACTTTTTTATGAAATTACATTCAAAATCATTAATATATTTATCTTTCATTAACTGTGGTATACATTTTTCCAAAACTTCTTTCCTGGATATATCAGTAAGAAAATCAACTGATTTTTTCCCGATAACTTCTTCCCTACTGTATCCCATTTCGCTCAACCATTGGTTGCTTACTTCAATTATTTCACCATTTATGTTTATTGAATGCAGCATTGTCGGAGTTTTTATATAAAATTCTTTGTATCTTTTTTCACTTTCTTTAATCCTTTCTTCGGCCTTTTTACGTTCGGTAATATTATGCGAATTATAGAGGATATATTTGCATCTGTTTTTATCATCCATTATCGGGATTACAATAGATTCAGAATAATATAAACCCTCACCTATAATTATTTTTTCTTCAAAGTAGACCGGAGTTCCGCTTTCTATTGCTTGCCTTTGATAAACTCTAGTATTTTCGTATACTTCATAATTAAGTTTTAAGTCCTCTACAGCTAGCTCATAAAAAGAATGTCCGATAACATCTTCAAATACAAAATCATTTTTATAATATTTTGCGGCCCTTATATAACTTTCATTTGCTGTTAAAACTTTTATTTCATTATCTGATGTAACTTCATAAAGCAATTGAAGATCAGTTGTATTATTAAAAATCGCTAGTAGTTGTTTCTCGCTTTCTGCAAGTAATTTTTCTGCATTCATTCTTAAAATTTCTAAAGACAAGCGTTCTTTGAATATTTCAAATAATGACTCAGCTATTTTAAAATTCTTAAGCGGACTTGTGTTCATTAAAACCATTAAGCCTACTGGCTTGCCATCTTTACCCAACAAAGGTGATCCTATGTACCCTTCAATTTCCATCTCCTGAAGTAAGTAATCTTTAGGGAATTGTTGCTGCACATTTTTCGGGTATGCACAAGTTCTTTGACTGATGACTTCTTGACATGGTGTGTTTTCAAGTTCGTATTCAAATGGTGTTAGTGTTTTCCCCTTGCCAAATCCTCCTAAAACATTAATTTTCTTTTCGTTTTGTGCTAACTCTCCAATAAATGTGTAATCTATTCCAAGAGTTTTTGTTATATAAGCGGAGACTTTTTCAAACAATTCTTTTTCATTTAAAGCATTAAAAGTTTTTGATAATACCTTCAATGCATTTTCCGCCATTTTCTGAGCAGTAATGTCGGTTAAAACTCCATTCCAGATAACAGAACCGTCTTCCTCTTTCCTTGGCACTGAACTTCCGTTTATCCACTTCTCTTTGCCGGTTCTGGTTTCGGTTTTAAATGTAAAATTCCAGTTAGACATTTCTGTTGCTGACTTTTCAATTGAAGAGATAAAATCCATAGTCTGAGAATCATCAATTCCTTTAAACATATTTTTAGGCTTTCTTAAGAAATCTATATCATATTCAAATAAATACTCAGCACTTTTGCTTAAATAGATTATTTCATAACTACCGTTTTTACGTTTTTTAAAACTATAAATTGCACCTGGGATGCTGTCCGAAATATCTTGCAATTTATTTTTTTCAAGCTCCAATTCTTTATTTGTGAGTTTTTGTTTTGTAATATCTACGCCAATAATTAATCCGGCTTTTTCGCCTTCGTAAATAATTGGAACAGAAGTTGTTTCAACACAAATCTCAGATCCATCTGGTCTGATTACTTTTATCTCAATCGCTTCATTTGCTTTTCCTCTTCCAATATTTCTAGCTCTTTCTTTAACAATATTATACGACTTCGGACTAATCGAAGTAAAAATAGATTTACCAATTACATCTTCAGGATTTTCGAAACCCATCATGCGTGCACCCGAAGGGTTTGCAAAAGCATATTTTCCATCTTTGACAATAAGGATTGAGCTAGGTGAATTTTCTACTACCCGTCTATATTTTTCTTCACTTTCGTTTAAGGCGCTTAAGATCTTTTCTTGGTCAGTTATATCGCTGGCAAAAACTGCTAATCTTATTACCTTTTTTTTCTCGTTTAAAATTGGATAAAAAGCATTATCAATAATCCTATTGTTATTTTTGTCTACGAACCGAATGGGCTTTTTTGATTTTATAACATCGCTCACATATTTTTTTCTGCTTTCAGCAATTTCTGGAGGTAATAGTGAATAAGCATTCTTACCTATCAATTCTTCTTTGCTATATCCGAATCTTTTTGCGAGTGTTTCATTGCATTGAATTATAGTACCATCTAGCTCCATCAAAAAAATGGAATTGTAATTTACGTCTACTATCGCTTCAAGGTTATCCTTAGTTTCTTTTAGAACTCTTTCATTCTCTCTCTTGTATGTCACATCTCTAGAAATACCTATTATTCCTATGAGCTTACCATTTTCATCCATAATCGGAGAATCAATAACGTTGGCTAAAAATTCAGAACCATCTTTTCTCTGAACTAGAAAATCACCCTCCCAAACCTTACCTTTCTTCAATTTCTCTAATATTGCTACAGCCTGTTTTTTTGTTAATCTCGATGGAGTAACTTCAGTAATATTTTTGCCTAAAACTTCTTTCTTTTTCCAACCGTATATTTTCTCTGCTATGCTTCCCCAATAAATTATTTTTCCTTTGATGTCGGTCGCGATAACAGCCAGATTAGCAGAATCAAGTATCTTAGCTCTTAATTTTATTTCTTCATTTGTTTTTATTTTCTCGGTTATATTTTGGAATGTGCAATGAGTTCTTTTCATTTCTCCATTTTTGTAGTATTCTATATTACTATTAAAAAGAACTAAGATTTTTTCTTTGCTCTTTTTAACTAGTTCTAACTCTACATCCTTGTAGTAGCCCCTAGCTTTGAAACTTTCAAAACTTCTCTCATATTTCTTCTTATATTTCTTACTGATAAACTCGCCAAACCATTTATTAATGACTTCGCCTTTTTTATAACCCAAAGTCTCAAGCCATACTTTATTTATTCTTTTTATAACTCCTTTAGAATTGAGTGATTGATAAGGGACGGGTAGATATTCGAAACAATCATTATTCTTTTGAGTAGGACGCTGTTCTTTGATAGTAGATAATTCCTTTCTTGCTAATTTAGATTCAGAAATATTTTTATTCAACATCTAAAATTTTTTATATTTGAATTTAGATAAAGGTAATGAGATGTACCTGCCCTTTTTTAGAAAATAATAATTTTATAACTAAAATGAAACTTATTATCGAAGAGGGGAACAAGTTAAGAGATGGAACTATAAAAACACACGATGAGCAGTAAAGTGAAATTGTATAATTATAATAGAGAATATTTTTTAAATTCTAAAATACAAATACTATTGATTAGATATTCAACGATAAAATATTTGCAGTCATCAACTAAGATTTTTATAATAATTTGCTTTTTAAAATTTTTGATATTCTATATGCAAAGATTCGTCGTAATTTTTGGTAAACAAAGTATTCCATGAATAGACATAAGCTGTGCTGTACTGCTCACTCTTTTATTTTCTAAAATACTAAATGAACATATGCATTTAATCTATTTAAATTTTTGTATGTGTTTTGAATTAAGGCATCAGATATTGGTTTTTATATTTTTTTTCTATAGCTTTTATATTCACACCATTCAAAAATTTACAAATCTAAAGAGGGTATATTATGAAATTTAAAAAAGATCAGATGACAAAGCTGATTATTACTTTTCTCATACTAGGATTAACAATAATAGGCTTTTGGGCTTGTGATCAATCTTCAACATCTGCCTCTACTTATGAATTATCAATTGAGGCTGTTGACAAGAACAATGCTCCTGCATTGCAATCCTTCATACACGGTGTACATGAATCGGATTGGCTGCTATTTGCAGGAAGAACCAATGCTGGTAAAGACTCTATAGGGGGTCTTCATAAAATTCCCAAAAGCGATTATGCAAGAACTTCTTTTCTTCCAGGGTCTTTCAACGAAACAATCTTTGTTTATAATGTGGATTCGGATAGCCTATGGAGTCTTCCTTTGGGAGACCTCTTTGATATTCTGAAAAGCTATATTGATGTTAAAGTTATTCAAACTGCTTTTGTAAATACAAATGCACTGGTAACTCAAGACGAGGAAGGATTCCTATATTATTTAGGAGGATATGGGTATACGCCGCCTGATGATACCAATAGTTATATTACTTATAACCAGGTAGTGCGGATTCATGTACCAACTATGATAGAAGTTGTTAAAGGAATAGCTGCTGTTAATGAAGCCGAAGACTTACAAAAACTAATACGTTTCGGTCAAGATCCTTCAAACAAATTAATCAGCACCGGAGGGGAATTATTCAAAATCAAAGATACATTGTACCTGGCCGGTGGACAAAATTTTGGACCAGGGCAAGTTTACTTAAATGCAGTATACCCTTTTACTTTAGAGTTTCCTCCAATTTCCTTTGATATAAATATACAAGTTGAAAAACCAATTACTGATATGCCAATTGATTCTCTTGGGACTCATTATGCAGATTCGCTTTCTATTTTCCGGCGCCGTGATGCACCAATAGTACCTGGCCTCTTTTATAATCCTAATAATTCAGCTCTTGAGCAAGGCGTTTCATTTTATACCGGTGTATTTCAATACGGCGATCCCCCTAAAGCATGGAATAATGCAATCTATGTACACCCGACATGGAAGGATAGCAGCACACAAAAATTCTTTACTTATGATTCTCTTTATAACCAATCTAACCACAATGTATATGCTTGTGCAGATTTTGAAGCTTATGATTCAAACACCGGGACTCTCCATACTTTCCTTCTTGGAGGAATTGGAACCGGGAAAGTACACGGAGCTGATACTCTGTCCGGTTTTACTAACAACGCTGTACATATTACAATGAACGTCGATGCTCTGAAAAGCAGCTACCAGCTGATAGAAAATGCATTCGGTTCCGGTACTCCTCTCTATGGCGCGGAATCAGCTATGATACTCAATGAAGATTCCGGTCTTAAGTTTTATGTATCGGAAGGAGATACAACAGAAATTGTTGATCTTGCTAAAACTTTCCCAAGCAGTAAAGGCAGTGTTGATATTGGTTATGTCTACGGCGGTATTGAGGCTTTTAGTCCAAATCCTCAAACTTTTGGACGTGGAAAATCAGCAGCTTCAAACAAAATTTGGAAAGTAACTTTAACAAAACAAACTAATTAAGGATTCTGTAAATTTTCTTTAGTGAAAAATAACAGATGTTAAAATTTAAGCCGGGTCTATTATGTTGTTAATTGGTCCGGCGATTATCAATTGTACTTTACATGGTTTAACCCAATTTATGCATTAGAAAACCTTGAAACCGAATAATGTATTGGATCTAAGAGAAGTAATTTCATGTTTCATTTTCACCTTTTCTAATGCATACCAGTAAAGCTATAGTTTATAACTCTTTATAAATCAATTACTTATAGGAATCATTAGAATTTTGCTGCATGACCCGGGCTTATAAAGGGATAAAAATTGAAGATCACAGTCAAGTTACATCATAGCAGTGCCGGGAGATATGACCAAAGTGGTGGAAAGGATCATCG
>CAJHYN010000614.1_pt1 | contig 15418 bp, 10 predicted proteins | sample 9198641 | NCBI WGS metagenome assembly CAJHYN01 (sample SAMEA7708370, study PRJEB35096) | sediment metagenome | biome: marine neritic benthic zone biome [ENVO:01000025]; feature: sediment [ENVO:00002007]; material: shallow marine sediment [ENVO:03000034] sea grass bed [ENVO_01000059] ... | reverse complement strand
TGATAAGCTACCTGATGGAATAGAGACACTCGTCGGAAACAGGGGGATAGAGCTTTCAGGAGGTGAACGGCAAAGAATAGCATTGGCAAGAGCTCTTATACGCGAACCAGAAGTATTGATCTTAGATGAAGCTACTAATTCTATTGACAGTGAAAATGAAGATAAAATTTTCGAGGCATTAGAAAGGCTTCATCATAAACTAACTATTATTTTAATTTCTCATCGAGATTCTACAATTAGAAGGGCTGACAGAAAATTATTGGTAGAAGACGGTAAGATAAAAGAAATGCAAAAGCCAATTAAGGTTAACAAAATATTATCAGTTTAGATGAAGATATATTTAATCTTTAATTTAGAATTATTACCGACATTATAAGCATAACCAAATTTATGCTTATAGACTCTTAAAAATGTGACTTACTGTGCGAAGCTGTAAAAAAAACTAATTTAAATCTATTGTGTATTATTGCTGATAAAATAACTTGACCTAAATAATATTCCAATTACATACCTAAGATATAATATGAAAAATAAAATTTTGATATTAACGCTTATCTTTTCTTTGCCAATTCTAACCTATGGGCAGTTAGAATTAATACAAAGAAATAGAAACAAAATCAGAAATCTTCCGGCCGATTATAACTTTGACGAATTAAATAGCATTCGTAATATTGTTAAACAGGCCGAAGATATAAACACCGAACAATTTGAAAGTATAAATACTATTGTTCCTAATGTAATTAATGCGAATCCAGGACCGTTTTATGTCGAAGAATATTTACAAAGAGAAAGTATTGACAGTTTAACTGCGTTTGGATATAAAATCTTTAACTCAGCACCATCGGTCTTCCTCCCCAATATGAATTTGCCTGCTCCAAGAAATTACCCTGTTGGACCAGGTGATGAAATCATTATAACAATGTGGGGAGAAACCCAGTTACTGCATAAAGTAATAGTTACTAAAAGTGGAGATATATTCGTTCCAAATGTTGGGAAAATAAATGTTAACGGGCTTCAACTAAATGAGCTGGAAAAAAAGCTCTATACTTTTCTTTCGAAAACATATTCGTCCCTTAAAGCTGAAGAGGGGAGTAATCAAAAAACATATCTTGATATATCTACCGGCAAACTAAGAACAGTTAAGGTTTTTGTTTTAGGAGAAGTAGTGAAACCGGGCGGTTATCTTTTGCCACCTATTTCAAGTGCATTTACAGCGTTATATTATTCCGGTGGACCTAATATAAACGGAACCCTTCGTAATATAAGAATTATAAGAAACGGTCAGGTAATTAAAAAAATAGATCTATACGATTACTTAATGAGAGGTGATAATTCTAAAGATGTCAAGTTGGAAAATGATGATATACTGTTTGTTGAGCCTGTACAAAAAAGAGCCGCAATTTCAGGAGAGGTAAAAAGATCATACATATACGAGCTTAAAGAAAATCAAACATTATCTGATCTAATTCTTTTTTGCGGCGGGTTGCGGAATACAGCTATGTTTGAAAGAATTCATATTGAAAGGATTGTTCCTTATGATGAAAGAGCAAATTATGAAAACTCTTATCTGCATGTCGACTTGAAATTTAATTCGGTTAATAAATTATTAAATAGTGATTTTATTGTTGAAGACGGTGATATCATAAACGTGTTTAAGATAAATGAACTTCCTGTTAACATGGTAGAAATAAAGGGGTATGTGAAAAACCCGGGCATTTATGAACTTAAAGATCAAATGACTATAAAGGGTTTAATCGAAAACTCAGGAGGAGTGCTAAAAGAGACATTTTTAGATAAAGCTTTATTAATTAGGTACACTGAAAATGAAAAGAAAAAAATAATTACCTTCAGTTTAAGTGAAGTGTTGAATAATAATGAAAGCGAGAACTTAATCCTAAAAAATAGAGATGAAATAGAGATATATAATTTTAAAAGATTTTTCCCGGAAAAATCTGTTTCAGTAGACGGGGAGGTAAGAAATCCGGGTGTATATCAAAGATACCAGGATATGACATTAGTAGACGCCTTAATTTTAGCAGGTGGTTTAACTGATTCAGCAACAACTAAAAGTATTGAAGTTACCAGGAAAGATACTGTAGACGAAAATGTTATCGCTAAAAAATTTTTAATGGATTTGCCAAGAAATTATTGGAACAGTACAGGTTCAGACTTCAAATTATTTGATCATGACAGGATACTCGTTAAAAAAGATCCTAACAGAAACTTTGCAAAGACTGTAACTATTAAAGGAGAAGTAAAATATCCAGGGGTTTATTCTATATTAAACAAAGATGACAGATTGACTGACTTAATTGAAAGAGCTGGTGGTTTTACAAATGATTCTTACAAAGACGGTATTTATATTGTTAGAGAGAATGAGATTTTCGAAATTTTTAATACTGCAGGTTTTACAGATAGCATAGAAACAAAATCCGATTTATCAAAATTAATTGATGAGGATGAAAAAATAAATATAGAAGAACTGCCTCAATATAATAAACAAAAAGTTATTGAAGAATTTTCAGAAAGGCTGCCGGTATACTGGGACAAGATAAAAGCTGATATAAGCTCTTCATATAACTACAAGATTCAAGAAAATGATATCATGGTAATTCCTCCAAGAGTTGAAGAGGTATACGTTGTTGGTGAAGTTGGGCTGCCGTCAACTATTTCATATAATGAAGGTAAAAGCTTGAGTCATTATATTGACCAGGCAGGGGGATTTACTCCAAATTCCGCAGAAGATAATGTGATAGTAATTAACCCGAACGGTAGTAAATGGCAGGGGTCAGGATTTTTCCTTACTCCCGACCCGGAAATTAAAGCAGGTTCTTTAGTAATTGTGCCTTCGGTAATTAAGGTGGAATCGGATATCTGGCCTACTATAAGAGATGTAGTTTCAGTTCTATCTGGAGCTGCAGTTTTGATACTATCAATAACAAATATTAAATAATTACTAATATATTACATGATCTATCCAAAAATTAAAACAATCTATTATACAAAATGGAACTAGATAAAACTTCCTTAGCTCTTAATAAAACTTTAAAAAGACTCTGGCACAATAAAAAAATTCTTCTTGTAACAAATTTGCTGGTAGGAATTCTAGCCATTGTTTATTTATTATTTTTTACAAAACCATATTATGAAAGCAAAGTTACTATTCTGCCTGAATTAAGAAATAGAACAGGATTAGCTTCTTCATTTAATTATTATAATTTACTCCGCTCATTTAATAAGAGTCCAACGCTCTCAGTATATCAGGAATTAATGAAGTCTAAGAATGTTCTTAAATCTGTGGCTTTAAAGCAGTATGTAACTAATGAATACGCAGATTCAATGAACCTTGTTGAATATTTTGCACCTAAAACTTCTGAAGAACATGAAAAAATAAATGATCTCCAAAAACTTGGTAGGGTTGTAAGAATAATAAAAGGGAGTATAAAATCGTTTGTCGATTTAAAAACAAATAGCCTTGAGATTACCGTTCGAATGGGCGATCCTAAGTTATCTTACCAGGTTGCTAATAATGTTATTGAATCATTGGATTATTATATAAGAACACAAAGAAAGTCATTTGCTTCCGAACAAATATTTTACCTTGAACAAAGAATAACTCAAGTGAAAGATTCCTTGAATATAGTTGAAACACAATTGAAAAATTTCAGAGAAGAAAATAGAATAATTTCTCAATCGCCGAATATGTTACTTACACAAAACAGGTTGAAAAGAAATGTTGAAATTATGCAGGCTGTATATATCGAGCTTGTTAAACAAATCGAACTTGCTAAACTTCAGGAAATTCAAGATACTCCTGTAATTAATATAATTGAAAAAGCAGAAGAACCATTAAAGAAAGCTGGGCCAAATCGAAGACGGACACTTACGATTGTTTTATTGTTATCTTTTGTAATTACTGTCAGTCTTGTGTTAATAAGCAATAAGATTAATGAATATCTAAAATTAATGAAATCAAATTGGTAGTTAACTTATTCTTAATTGTAAATTTGTAAAATCACCTAATTAAATCATATCTGTAAATAATTTATGTGCGGAATTTTTGGAGTCATAAACCACAGGGATAAAATCGATCGGGAATTGGTCTATTATGCTGTGGAAACCTTAAAGCACAGGGGACCCGACGATCAAGGCATCTTTATAAATAAGAGACGTGATGTTGCAATAGCTAATAAGAGATTGGCAATTTTGGATTTAAGCTATGCAGGTCATCAACCGATGTTCAGTGGTGACGGAAGATATATAATTGTGTATAATGGGGAAATTTACAACTACAAAGAACTGCGTAATGAAATAGTTGCAATGGGTTGTAAATTAAGATCAAACTGCGATACCGAAGTGTTGCTTAATTTGTTTATGCTTTATAAGGAAAAATGCCTTCCCAAATTGCGAGGAATGTTTGCTTTTGCTGTTTGGGATGAAGTTAAAAAAAAACTGTTCGCTGCTCGAGATAGATTTGGTATGAAACCTTTTTATTATTCACACAATTCTAGTGAATTTGTTTTTGCCTCTGAACTTAAAGCACTCAAGAAATATACAAGTAATCTTTCAGTCTCGGAAGAAGGCATTGATGCTTATCTGAAATTGGGTTCTGTACCTTCGGGCATAACAATTTACGAAGGTGTTAAATCCCTTGAACCAGGTAAATATATTTATCTCGATAATTTTGGAAAGATTAGCATTGATAATTATTGGTCGTTTAATGAACTAAGAGATAATAGCGATGATAATTTGGGAAGTGACTTACATCCTGATATTTATAAAAATACTTATGAAACTTTACTAGATTCAATAACCACTCATTCGGTTTCAGATGTTGATGTAGGAGTCTTTCTATCCGGTGGAATAGATTCTTCCTCGATTGTTTCATTGATGTCGAAAACATATAATAGGAAACTGAAAACAGTGTCAATAAACTTTCCGGGAAGCCAATTGGATGAGTCAGTACATGCAAATGAAATAGCTAGAATTTATAATACAGAACACTATAATTTTGCGCTAACCGAAAATTTGTTCTTCAATGAACTTGAAAACTATTTTTCATTTATAGATCAGCCTACTATTGATGGTATAAACACTTACTTCGTTTCGAAATTTGCACATGATATTGGACTGAAGGTAGCTCTATCCGGGCTAGGCGGAGATGAGCTTTTCGGTGGTTATCCTTCATTTAATTATATACCGCGTATTAACCGTTTTATTAGTCTATATAGATACATTCCCTTAAAAGAGAAATTTTTAAAATACAGTCCCAAGACTTTTAAGAAAAAATTGATTCCCAAGGTTTACGAATTCCTGTCAAACAGTAATGAAATGAACGCAGCATATAAATTGATAAGAGGTTTGTACACAGAAATAGAATTAAATGAATTAGGATGGAACACTTCTTCAAATTATGAATACAATTTTGAAAAATACGAATTGGATGATGAATTTTCCGAACTACAGAAAATAATTTTTCTCGAATCATTTAATTACATGTCAAACCAGCTTTTAAGGGATTCAGATGTTTTTAGTATGGCACATTCGGTAGAACTAAGGCTGCCGTTTGTTGATCATATATTATATAGTTCGGTACTTCCGATTTTGGATAGAGAGTGGGACTATAAAAAACCGAAAAATATTTTAGTAAAAAGTGTAGGGGACTTACCAGCTTCTGTTGTTAACCGCCCAAAGATGGGTTTTACTTTTCCTATTGATAAATGGTTAAGAAACAGTAAATTAAAAAATTCATTTTTTGATAAAATAAATTATGGCAAAATAAAATTACTGTTTGATACAGCTAAGATTGAATATATGTATAGGAACTTTGAGAAAAATAAAGTACACTGGTCGCGTTTATGGGCATTATATGTATTAGCTGAATTTCTGGAAAATTAAATGCATAAAAAAAATCTTTTTTTGTTGCTGGGTGCCTTTAAATTTACCGGCGGGCTCGAGAAGTTTAATAGTGCCTTTTTAAAAGCCTTTTACGAATTGTCTTTAGTTAGAAGTTTAGATTTTTTTGCACTCTCACTTCAAGATGAATATCCTGATGAAAGGTATATTCCCGGAACTAACTTCAAGGGATTAAAAAGTAATAATTTATTTTTCCTGCTTACTGCAATTATTAAAATATTTCAATATGACTTAATAATTTTAGGGCATATCAACTTAGCAATAATAGGAGTAATCCAAAAAATATTGTTTAGAAATAAGCCATTAATAATCATAGTGCACGGTATAGAAGTTTGGGATGAACTTTCAATTATCAAAAAAACTCTATTGAAAAAAAGCGACTTAATCTTAGCAGTAAGTAATTTTACAAGAAATAAAATTATAGAAAAACATTTAATTGAGCCGGCCAAAATAAAAATTTTCCCCAATACGTTAGATCCTTATTTTACTGCACCTGAGATATTTTCCAAACCTAAGGAATTGCTTAAAAGATATAATATAAGTTTAAATACAAATGTGTTATTAACAGTAGCAAGATTGTTCTCAGTTGAAAAGTATAAAGGTTATGATAAGGTTATATCTATACTTCCCAATGTATTAAAAGAATTTCCAGATTCTGTTTATATAATAATCGGGAAATACAATCTTGAAGAAAAGAGAAGATTAGAAGAAATAATTAAAAAAGAAAATTTAACAACTAAAGTAATTTTTACAGGTTTTATACCAGAGGATGAATTAGTAGAGCATTATTTGTTAAGTGATTTGTATGTTATGCCGAGCAAAAAAGAAGGATTTGGAATAGTGTTTATTGAGGCAATGTCTTGCGGAGTTCCCGTTGTTACCGGGAAGAACTGTGGTAGTGATGATATAAATGTTCAGTTTGAACATTCGGTAGGTGCAGATCCTGATAATCAATACGAATTGGGTGATGTAATTCTTTCAATGTTAAGAGATAAAATAAGCGATAATGAAAGAAAAAATATGCAAATCTCTGTTGTTGAGAAATACGGCTATAATTCTTTCAAACATAACCTCGATAAAATTGTATTAAATAATAGTTAACCAATGTATTCGTTACTTATGCAGAGAATAGTTTGATAATATTTTATGAATAATTTTTCTTCACGCAGTTTTACAGCAAAATGGAATATTATTTTCACTTATATACAATTCTTTGTAAATGCCCTGATAGGTATCATTTTAATTCCGGTTTATTTAGAATTTATCCCTTCGGAATTATATGGATACTGGCTGGCTGCATTAGGTGTACTTTATTGGGTATCGTTTTTCGATCCCGGGCTAACCGATATTCTTTCCCAAAAAATAGGTGAATATTTTGGACAAAATAATATTAAGCAAATCGGTTATACAATAACAAATGGTTTTATAATAGTATTTATTTTGGTATTAGTTCTCCTTGCTATAGGACTGTTACTATCATTTTTTTTAGAACAAATTTTATTAGTTGAAAATACAATTCGTTTAGAAGTTTTAACAAATTGCTTTATCCTTGTTCTTCTAGGTACAGCAGTTATGTATTTCGCACATACAATTCAGTCAATTAACGTTGGTTTGCAGTCTAGTATTTCTGTTGGTGTCTTTAACCTGATTTCAATAATTGTAGCATACGGTATTACCGTTGTTCTTTTGTTCAGAGGATTTTCACTTTATGCTCTAGGTGCAACATTAATTATTAAAGAAACAATTCATCTTTTACTAAACACTCTTCATTTTCTTAATAAAAAGAAAAAAGAAAATATTATTCTTTTGTATAAGTTGGGTGAATTGAAGAGCTTTTTGAGTAATTTGTATTTTAATTTAATGGGCAAAATAACCACGGTAATTACAAATAATATTCGTCACGTACTCATAGCAAGGTATATTGGGGGAACAGTAGTAACAAACTATTCTATTACTGCTAAGATTCCTGAGATATCGGGCAACCTATACGAAGCTCCTTTCAAGTCAATCTTGTCCCAGATTGCATCTTTAAAAGGTGAGGGCAAACATGAGAAAATATTAGATGCAGTCTATAATATTCTTCTTTTGCTTGCTTTAATTATTCCTTTCGTTTTCTTCTCAATACTACTTTTTAATCATAGTTTTGTTGTGCTTTGGATAGGTGAGAGTTATTACCTAGGAGCTGAGGAAAATTTTTTGATTATTCTAAATGCAGTTCTGTACACTGCCCATTCGACATTCTATTATCTGCTCTTCAGTTTAGGGTTAATAAAAGAATCCAACATTATTATTACAATTGGGAATGTCATATTTATCGTAATGTCTTTTTTCGGAATTGTATTTTTCGATTTGCTGGGTTTGCTAATTTTTTGGGCCATATCACTACTTGCTTTTTCATGGGTTTTCCCATTAAAGTTATTTAGAACTTTTCGTTTTGGTAAAGAGCAAAAAAAAGAGCTGCTTAAGATGCTCATTACCAATCTTTTATTACTCTCAATACTAAATTTTGTTTTTTCCAATTTTGAATACAACACCTGGGGCTTTTTTATTATTGGAGTAACATTTTATTTAGCTGTTTATTTTGCATTGATATATTTGTTTAACAAGAATGTAAGAAACATTTATAGTTTTGTTAAAAAGTTTTTCCTAAAAAGAAATAATTAATTAGTGTCAGCTATCATCTACTCATAAAGTAAAAAACTAAATGATCGATTTGAAGAAGGATATATACGATAATTATAAAACTCAAAGCACAAGAAAGTACGGCAAGTTTACGGGCACTGGTTCTAATGCGTTTGATAAATGGGTTAAAGTGGTTTATAGAATAGTTAAAGATTGGCTTCCTGCAGATTTGAATTCTAATATTCTTGACTTAGGGACTGGGGGAGGTAATTTTCTTTACCTTTTGAATAAAAAGGGTTATAAAAATCTGCACGGAGTTGATATCAGTCAGGAACAAGTTGAACTGGCTAAAAAGATGATTCCTTCAGCAAATATTACAAAAGATGATTTGATGAACTATTTAATGAATAATAAGAAAAAATTCGATTTGATTTCTGGCTTTGACGTAATTGAACATTTTACAAAAGAACAAGCTTATATTTTGCTCAAATTAGCTTATGAATCTTTGAACACAGAAGGCATAATAATATTGCAGACACCTAACGCAGCCTCTCCCTGGATGGGGAATGTATCTTACGGGGATCTAACTCACGAATGGTTTTACACTCCAGGAAGCTTAGAAGACCTTTTATTTCAATGCGGCTTTAATAAGTATGAACCAAAAAAAAATGAACCTAATATCCGTGGTACTAAAAGTTTTATTAGAAGAATACTTTGGGAATTCCTCAACTTAGCTTACCGGGTCATTAACTTAATTGAAACCGGGGGCGAAAAATATATGATTTATTCAAGAGTCTTTATAGCATCTGCAAGTAAGTCAGGGTGAAGATGAATATAAAAATTCTGTATGTAGGTGAATTAATCAAGGGCTCAACATCATTACACAGATTTAATGCTCTGAAGGAAATTGGATGCAGCGTATTTCCACTTAATAAAATTTTCAATAATCAACCTATTTCAGATTATTTCAACAGGGCTTGCAACAAGTTATTCAATTATAGTTTTGATTCCATAAAAATTAACAAAAAATTGTATGAATTCAATATAAAGTACAAGCCTTCTGTTATTTGGGTAGATAAGGGTTCCTATTTATTTCCGTCAACACTAGAGAAAATGAAGAAGAATAATGAAGGTGTAGTCATAATTCATTATAGTCCTGATGATATGCTTAACCCGAACCATATGACATCCCATTACTTGAAAGCGATTACCAAATATGACCTTCATGTTACTACAAAAAGTTATAATGTTAATGAATTAAAAGATATAGGTGCTAAAGATGTTTTATTTGTGAATAATGCTTATAATCCTTCAATTCATAAACCGACAAAGTTAAGCAAGGGGGAATTGGAATTTTATTCTTCTGATATAAGTTTCGTTGGAACAGTGGAAAATGAAAGAGCCGAAATAATCAACAAATTATTGAATGATGGTTTTAAGGTATCAGTTTGGGGTGATAATTGGCAAAAGTCTTTAGATGTTAATCATGCTAATCTTAAATTAAGAAAAGGATGGTTTCCTGATGAAGAATATGTGAAAATTATTAGCGGTAGTAAGATCAATTTAGGTTTTTTAAGAAAAGAAAATCGCGATTTACAGACTACCCGCTCTGTTGAAATTCCTGCCTGTAAAGGGTTTCTATTAGCCGAAAGAACAAATGAGCATATGAAATTATTTGAAGAAAACAACGAGGCTGTTTTTTTTTCAGATTATGATGAGTTGACAAAAAAGATAATTTATTATCTGAAAAATGATAAGGATCGTTTAAGAATTGCTGAAAACGGTTATAGGAGGTGCGTTGAATCAAAGTATGATAATTTGTCAACTGAACGTAAAATTTTGGAATACATAAATGCTAATATCAGGTAAAAACACTTTTACAGATTTGCATATTATGATAATATACGCTGCATTAGTGTTACTGACCGTGGTTTTATTTTTTTTAGGAACTTCAGTTAGCTCTTTTCTAATAATTTTAGGGATAATATACACAATATTTTATTTGTATGTTATCATAAGAGAAATAAAATTCACCGAAATTAAAATCACTCCTATTGTCGCTTACTTTATATTTCCTCTATTTATGAATGGAATCTCATCTATCTATTATGGAATAATTTTGAGTAACGAAAACTATATACTTTTGGGGAGTACTGTATTTGTTGAAAAGGAATATCTAACCACTGCTTATTTAATTTCTGTTATAAGTCATTTCTTTATTTCCATATTTTTTATCATGTCAAGGCCTTCAAAGATTATAGAATCAGAGAGAGAATTTAAACTGAATTATTTTTTAATCCTTTTTATAGTATCTTCTATTTTGTTTTATTTTAGAGATTACTACCAAAGTTTAGGAATCATTGCTAATATTATAGGTGTACTCCCTTTAGCTCTTTTATCTTTTTTTGCAATAAGCAAACAAAAAGTATTTGGAATATCCGAAAAGAAGAGATTTATAATCTTATTGATGTGCAGTATACTTTTGTTAATTTCAAATTTAAGCTTATCATCCAAATTTAACTTACTTTTTTCTTTATTACCTTTATTATGGTATATGCTGATTCATGTTAAAAAAATAGGATTGGTATTAATCGCAGGAGGAACAATTTTTTTTATTTATTTATTTGTGTTCCAACCCTTGGTTTTTATCAATAGAGTAGTTGAAAGAGATTTTCAAATTGAGATTGATTCAGAACATTTTTCAAATTTGGTTTCTAATTACGAATTTAATGAGATCGTTAATGAAGAAAGTTTCCTATTCGGTTTAGAAACCTTTATGTCGCGGATGTTTGAACTGAATGCATCGGCTTATGTAATAAAAGTGACTGAATATAGTGGACTTAAATACGGTGAAGACATGAAGATTATGTATTCCATTTTAATCCCTAGAATACTCTGGCCTGATAAACCACAAATTAATGTGGGAGGAACTTTTGCTAAAGAATATTTAAATTCTGATAAAGTTTCAGTTGGAGTTCAAACTTCAGGAGAGCTTTACTGGAATTTTGGATTTTTGGGAGTTGTATTTGGTTCCCTATTGCTAGGAGCTTTATATTCTATGATATGGAAGCAAATTGGTTTAAACCCTATTAGCTCACTTTTGTTTATAACAGTTTATATAATGTTTATTAAGCACCTAATATTTTCACCTAATTTTTCATCTTATACAATTGGCGCAATTCAAATATTGATTCTATCTTATTTGTTTAACAAAGCTGTAGAAATCATAAAACATTATAAATGAAAATTTTTGTCAGCTCACCTACTTTTTACCCGGCGACTTTTTACGGCGGACCAATATTCTCAACTTACAACCTTTTTTTGGCAATAGCCGGGATGGGAAATGAAGTATATGTAAGTACTTCTGATAGAAACGGTGATGCTTATTTAGATTTAGAAAAAAATAAGTTCATAGAAATAAATAAAAATTTATTTGTTAAGTATTATGGAAGTTCTTCACATAGGGGTTTTGCATTAAAGATGCTTTGGGGTTTATTAGAAGATATGAAAAGTTCTGACATAGCTTATATTATCTCTCTATTCTCACCATCTTCATTGTATGCTTTTTTTATTGGACTAATTATCAGGAAAAAAATAATAATTTCCCCAAGAGGTCAGCTCTATGAGTTCTCATTACAAAAGAATAAAATTCTAAAGAGATTATGGCTTTGGCTTTTTGTTAAACCATTTCAAAAAAGAATCAATTGGCATATTACCTCGATAAATGAAAAGGTAGAGCTTGAAAAGATATTTAATAAATCTAATTCATTTTTAGTCCCGAATTCTATATCAATTACCAAATTGCATTCTAATCATTTGTTAAAAGATAAGACATATTACAATAAATTCATTCCGAAAGATTTGACCAATAAGAAAATAGTTGTATCGCTTGGACGTTATCATTATAAGAAGGGCTTTGATGTCTTGATTGATGCATTAACGATGATATCTGAAAAGCAAAACAACTTGGTTTTAATAATTGCAGGTAGCGACCACGGGTATAAAGAATTTTTGAGTAATAAAATTTCACAATTAAACCTTACAGAAAAAGTATTCTTGCTTGATGAAATTAATGAGAGGGAAAAAGAATTGTTTTTAATTAATGCCGACCTGTTTGTTTTACCATCTAGTTCCGAAAGTTTTGGTATAGTTTATCTTGAAGCAATGTCTTACGGCTTACCTGTTATTGCAAGTAAAAATACTCCTTGGGAGGAAATTGAAAAGGTAGGATGCGGTAAATGGATTGACGACAAACCAGAGCTTGTTGCAAAAGCCATTGAAGGAATCTTTTCCTCAGATCATGTAGAAATGGGAAAAAAAGGGAAAGAATATGCCTTAAAAAATTTTTCTGATAATCAAGTAGCTAAAAAATTTTTGAAAGAAATAAAAGCTTTGTTATAAATTATATAAATGAGGTTTTATACTAATATGAAACTACCAATTTCTGCTTTCATCCTAACTTATAATGAAGAAAGAAATCTTTATGAATGTTTGAGTTCAATTAATGACCATGTAGATGAGATAATTATTGTTGATTCATTTTCCAATGACAAAACTTTAACAATAGCTGAAAAGTTTAATACTAGGATATATCAAAACAAATACATCAATCATTCTGCTCAAATTAAATGGACGTTAGATAACGTTAATTTTAGCAATAATTGGTTGATGAAACTTGATGCTGACGAAAGGTGGACTAAAGATGGATTTAAAGAATTAAATTCTTTAATAAATGATGAAATAAATGAATATCAAGGAATACATATAAAAAGAAAAGTTTACTTCATGAATAAGTGGATTAGGTTTGGAGGATATTACCCAAATTATTTTTTATTTGTATTTAATAAAGATATTGCAAAAGTAGAAAATAAGTGGATGGATGAACATATCTATGTTTCCGGAAAAACCTACTTTTCTAATGTTGATGTTTTAGAAAAAAACTATGACAGACAACAAAACATTTCTCTTTGGACTGATAAGCATAATGTTTATTCTACAAGAGAAGCGATTGATTATTTAATTAAAAAATATAATAGTAAAAAGTTCGATAGTTTTGGTAATCCAATGGGAAATAAAACTGAAAGAAAAACTTGGATAAAGGAAAATATGTATTATAAATTACCGAAATATATTAGACCGCTTATTTACTTTCTGTATCGATATATATTTTTACTTGGCTTTCTTGATGGTGGGAAAGGGCTTATTTACCATTTCCTACAAGCTTTCTGGTATAGGTTTCTTGTTGATATAAAAATTTCTCAGATTGAAAGTATGATGAATAAGGAAGATAAAGATTTATCTGAAGTAGTTTTAGATCATTTCAATATTAGATTATAATCAAAATACCTCTTAACAAAGTAATTAGCTTATGTATATACTCGGTTTAAACGCATTTCACGGAGACTCATCCGCTTGTTTAATTAAAGACGGAAAAATAATAAATGCTATTGAAGAAGAACGTTTAAATAGAATAAAACATTGGGCTGGCTTGCCAATTGAATCGATAAAATTCTGTTTGAACAATGCAGGAATTGAAATATCCGATTTGGATTATATTACAATAGGACGCGATCCTTATGCTCATTTTTTTAAGAAAGCAATTACTTCTCTACGAAAAATAACACGGAGAACATTTTTAACCGACAGAATAAATAATCTTAAAAAAATTTCGAATTTAAAATTAGAAATAGCAAAAGGGCTTGGGATTAGTGAAGATAAAATTACTGCTAAAATAAAGAATATAGAGCATCATCGTTCGCATATGGCTTCTGCTTTTATGGTTTCTCCTTTCGAAGAATCAGCAATTCTTTCTATAGATGGTTTCGGAGATTTTTCATCAGCTATGATTGGCATAGGTAAAGACAATAAAATAAATGTGTTGAATTCAGTTACTTATCCACACTCCTTGGGTTTAATCTACACTGCCTTTACACAGTTTTTAGGGTTCCCGCATTACGGGGATGAATATAAGGTAATGGGACTAGCACCATACGGTAAACCAAATTATGTTCCCCAGGTAAATAAAATCATCAAACTATTGGATAACGGGTTGTTTAAGATTGATACGGCATATTTTGTTCATGAGACTAAGGGTGTAGCAATGACTTGGGAGAGTGGGGCTCCTCAAATCGGGAAATTATATTCTGAAAAATTTGTTAATGAATTTGGGAAGCCAAGATTGAAAGATGAACATGTAAAACAGTTGCATAAAGATTTAGCAGCATCAATACAAAAAGTTTGTGAAGATACCATATTTCATATTCTGAATTTTTTACAGAAAAAAACCGGCTCAAAAAATATTTGTATTGCAGGCGGCGTTGCACAAAACTCTGTAGCAAATGGCAAAATCCTTAATAAAACATCGTTCGAAAAAATATATATACCATCAGCAGGTTATGATGCAGGAGTTGCTATAGGCTCGGCTTTATATCTTTATAACCATGTACTGCAAAATCCGAGAAGAGAATTTGTTAACAAGGCCTATTTAGGGAGTGAATTTTTTGACAGTGAAATTGAAAAATTATTAAACAATAACGGAATAACTTATTCCAAGTTTACTGATGATGATGAAGTGATAAATAATTCCGCAAGATTATTGGCAGAGGGTGCGGTGCTTGGTTGGTTTCAGGGAAGAACTGAATTTGGTCCAAGAGCACTAGGGAATAGATCAGTGCTTGTTAATCCCGGAAGACCTGATGCAAAAGAAATTTTAAATAACAAAATCAAAAAAAGAGAATCCTTCAGGCCTTTTGCACCTTCGATACTGCGAGAATATGTAAATGAATTTTTTGAATTTGATGACGATGTTTTTTTTATGGAGAAGGTTTTCCCAATTAAAGAAACAAAAAGAAATCTTATTCCTGCGCCATCAATATGTGTG
>CAJHYN010000066.1_pt1 | contig 15436 bp, 11 predicted proteins | sample 9198641 | NCBI WGS metagenome assembly CAJHYN01 (sample SAMEA7708370, study PRJEB35096) | sediment metagenome | biome: marine neritic benthic zone biome [ENVO:01000025]; feature: sediment [ENVO:00002007]; material: shallow marine sediment [ENVO:03000034] sea grass bed [ENVO_01000059] ... | reverse complement strand
TTGCAAATTTAATGGTGTTTCAGGACGCAATGTTTCACCATCAAAGGTAGCTGTGATTACTTTACTCATTAGATAAATCCTTGGTTATAAATATCTCTATCATATTCTATCATGAAGAACGCAAATTTGAACAGTTCTGATTAAATATAGTCTGTAGGGTGGGCAAATGCTGAATCAGCAAGGATCGTGAGACTTAACCATTAATATTTTTCTTGAAATTATCTTTTGATTATTACCACATTCATTCTTTTATAAATTTTGATTAACAGAATTATCCTCCTTCATTAAAATTACGGAGGACAAAAGGTTTTCTGGTGGTTATAGCTAAGGGGATACACCTCTTCCCATTCCGAACAGAGTAGTTAAGCCCTTAAACGCCGATGGTACTGCATGGGAGACTGTGTGGGAGAGTAGGTAGCCGCCAGGATTAAATTTTAAAACCCTCTTTCGATTTTCGATTGAGGGTTTTTTGTTTTAAATGTTTCATTTATATTTCCCTTATGACAATAGAAGGCCTCCAAAATATCTGTAGCAAGTTTCCTGGTTTTAATACAGACATAAAATGGGAAAATGATCTTTGTTTTCTGGTGGCTGATAAAATATTTTTAATGGCAAGTTTAGATCAAGTTCCGGTTGCGGCATCCTTCAAAGTAACTGATGAAGAATTTGATGAAATCTCAGCTAGAGATGGATTTAAACCTGCTCCCTATTTAGCCCGCAATAAATGGGTTTATGTGGATGATATAAATGTTTTATCGATTAAGGAGTGGGAATTTTATATTAACCAATCTTACAAATTAATTTCAAGTAGGCTGACTAAGAAGAAACAAAAGGAATTAGGGCTTATTTAACTGTCCGAGTAAATCTGCTGAGTAAAGAACACTTTAGTGCCATTGTCGTTTTCGCTTTCAATCCAGATGTTCCCCTTTGTTAACTCAACAAACTCTTTACAAATAATTAATCCTAGTCCTGAGCCACCCTCATTTGCGGTCCCTTTGGTAGAGTATTTATAGTCTATTTTAAAGAGGTTCTTAATGACGTCCTGTGGAATACCTATACCTGAATCAGAAATACAAAATCTGATAGTATTTCCGTTTCTAGATGCGTTAATTTCAATTTCGCCTCCTTCACCGGTAAATTTAATAGCGTTAGAAATCAAATTTCTTAAAACAGTATTCAGCATATTTTCATCACTGTAAATGTAACTGTTTTTTAATGTTTCGTCTTTTAATTTTATGCTTTTACTGGCTGCAAATCCATTGAGAAGTTTTATATTATCTTGAATTTTTTCTTTAATATTTATTTTTGTGTTTGATACTGTAATTCCTCCCATTTGAATTTTGGACCATTGCAAAAGATTATCGAGTAACTTGTAAAGATTGCGGGATGAACCTAAAAGATTTTCAGCAAGTTCTTGTACTTCAATATTATTTAGCTGGTCTATGTCAGAAGCAAGGAATTGAGAAGTATTCATAAAAACATGGAACGGTCCCTTCAAATCATGCGAAACAATTGAAAAGAATTTATTCTTCGAGGCATTCAATTCTTCTAATTCTTTCGTCCTTTCTTCAACTTCAATTTCAAGTAAGGCTTTCTGAACCTCTATGTTTTTTAAACGCCATTTATATATTAAAAATGCAATTAATATTAACGAAAATGAGGATAGCAAATAAAACCATGTTGCTTCCCAAAACGGTGGAAGTATTTTTATTATTAACGAGGTGCCAGCCTCGTTCCAGTAGCCATCATTATTTGATGCCTTGACCCTAAAAGTATATTCACCTCCATCAAGGTTTGTATAAACCGCAGTTCTTGATTTGGAGTCTGTATAATTCCAGTCTTTGTCAAAACCTTTAAGCATATACGCATAACGGTTTTTGCTAGGCGAATTAAAATTTAATGCGGAAAACTGAATTGAAAAAATATACTGTTCATGTGAAAGCGTTATTTCGTCAAGTTCGGTAATCGATTTAGTCAATACTGATTCATTATCGATTTCAACAGGTTTATTAAAAAGTTTAAAGTCCGTAATTACTACTGGAGGAAGGTATTTATTGTCTTTTATATCACTGGGAATAAAGGAATTAAAACCGTTTATTCCTCCTAAAAATATTTCATCTGTTTCTTTATTAATAAAAGCTCCACTTTTGAATTCATTACTTTGCAGACCGTCGGTTACATCATAATTCCTAAATAAATCATTTTGATAATCATACTTTGAAAGCCCATTGTTTGTGGCTATCCAAATATTTTCAGAATTATCCAGAAGAATAGAGTATATGTAATTATTAGGTAATCCGTTAATTTCCTTCATTGATTTGAATATAAAATTTCCTTCAACTTTGTTTTCGTATCCTAAAAGTTTTATCCCATGTCCCCAAGTACCAAACCATAAATTTTTGTTAGTTGATTCACAAATAGATGAAAACCTATGTTTTCCTATTTTATCGTCAGCGAAAAGGTTGAAGTTCTTAAAGGCATCCTTTTTTAAATCATATAAACATAAACCATGGTAAGAGCCTATCCAAATTGTTCCTTTACTGTCTTCAAAAATACTTTCTATTCGATCACTAGGCAAAGAAGTTGAGTCGTTTTTCTTTTGCCTGTAAGCAATAAACTCGGAAGAACTTAAATGATTTCTTATAGCAGTAAAACTTTCTGTTTTAGGCAAAGGATTTTCTAGCTTATTTAATCCGCCTGATAATGTCCCAACCCATAAAACTCCTTTGCTGTCTTCAAGAATTGCGTTGATCCTATTATTACTGAGGTTCATATTAGCTAAAGACTTAGAATTTATTTGAAGAAAACTGTCGGAAGATGGAATGTATAAATTAAGGCCGCCGTCAAGTGTTCCGATCCACAAAACCCCTGGAAGTAGGCTAGATTCAGTAATCACTGTAATTCTATTGTTGCTAATGCTGAATTTATTATTTGGGTCGTTAAAATACCTATCTACTTTTTGTCTGTTGGGGCTAAACTTATTTAATCCGTTCCAAGTACCAACCCAAATATTTTTATTCTTATCTTCGCAAATGGCAAATACCATATTGTCGCTTATCGAATTATCATCTCCAGATTTATTTTTATAGTGAATGAATTTTTTTGGATTAGGTTTAAAAAGATTCAATCCTCCTCCATATGTTCCTGCCCACATCATGCCAGACTTATCCTGAAATAATGATATTAAATCATTGCTGCTGATACTTTGCGGGTCTGTTTTATCATGATTAAAGAAATTAACATTTCCCGATTGAGGATCGTACCGGCTTAATCCTCCTCCCCAAATGCTTAGCCAGATTATACCGTTATTATCTTCATAAATATCATTGATGCTGATCCCATTAAGTGTTTTCGAATTATGTTCGTTTTTTATATCGCTGAATACCATATCATTGCTGGCAGCATTTATCAAGTCTTCTTTGTAAATAACTTTTATATTCCCCGAGTCAGTTCCGATCCATAAATTTCCATATTTGTCAGACATAAAACATCTTATGAAATTATCACTTATTGAGTTTGGGTTACCAGGCTCATTAAAAAATTTTTTGAAGCTTACACCTTCATTATTCTCCACTAGGAGATTCAAACCGTTCATGGTTCCAATCCATAAATTCCCCAGGTAATCTTTGCCGATCTTGTATATTCTATCGTCGGAAATGGATGTTTTTTCAAAAGAATTGTAATAGAAGTTTTGGAAAGAAATATTTTGCAATGAAGTTGAGTTATCCCCCTTATATACAAGTTTATTGATACCTTTCCCAAAAGTACCAAACCATAAATTTCCATTTTTGTCTTCGTTAGCGCACATAACATAATTGTTGCTTATAGAACTAGTATCCAAAGGGTCATGAACAAAAGATAAAAACGATTCACTTTCTTTGTCGTATAAGCATAATCCCCCGCCATTTGTGCATATCCATAGATTTTGTCTACTGTCCTCAAAAAGATAAACTATATAATTGTGAGGTAAAGAGGTAGAATCTTTAGGGTCATTTTTGAAAACCTTAAATTCGTAGCCGTCATATCTGTTTAAACCATCCTGAGTCGCAATCCAGATGAATCCTTTACTATCCTGTAATATGTCCATTATTATGCTTTGGGATAAACCATCTTCAATATTCAGGTGATTAAATTTGACATTGTGACTTTGGGCGTAAGAATTACTAAAAACTAATAGAAAATAGTTGCAAAACAAAATTAGAGCATGTATGTGTTTTATTAACTTCTTCATAAAAATAGAATTAATATTATCTTAATAATAAAAAATACAAAAGTTTTATTTCTTTATAACGTAGTTTTTATAGAAAATTAACGATCAAGCTAAAAATTTTATTAAAAATTCATTCTTTATGGAGTAAAATAATAAATAGTTGAGTCGTCACTACCAACAATCGTAGCTGTACCGTCTTGAGATATTTCTATATGTGTACATCCATTCACATCTTTCTGCACTATTTTCGTCTCCAGAAATAGCAACGGAATTAATATAAGTACCTTGATTTGGTGCATATGCCTAATCGTAATTTTTTGCAGCGCAAGTGCTGTCGCTTTCAGTCATTTGAAGTCTCTAGAAATTTATTAAAATAAGTCATTGAATCTTATGAAATGATTATCGTAGGAATTTTTGTTTTTTTTAGGTGAAATGAAAACATTTCAATTAAGTAATTGTCAACTATTTCGGATTCCTTAAGCAAACTAAAACACTAAGTCTTGTAAATGATTGGAGAAAATTCTCGTTAATCTTAAGCTAAAAATGTTGATTTATTTCCAACTATACCATACATTTGCATAGTGAACAAATAAGCACTATTTATTGTAATGAATGATAAAGCAATCGGTTTGAAAATCAAAGAAATTCGTTCCATTAAAGAGGGAAAAGAAGATGAACTGCCTTTGCTTTTTCCAAAGGTAGCTGCAGGATTTCCTTCACCTGCTGATGATTTTTTGCAGGAAAAATTGAGTCTCAGCGAATTTCTAATTAAAAATACCGCTACTTCATTTTTTGTAAATGTGGAAGGTAATTCTATGAAAGATGCTGGGATCTTTGACGATGATACACTCATAGTAGATCGGTCGGCAGAAGCAGGTAACGAAAGTATTGTTATTGCCTCAGTGAATGGTGAATTAACTGTAAAACGAATTGAAAGAAAAAGAGGAAAATTATTTTTAATACCTGAGAATAATGATTACGAGCCAATTGAAATTAATCAAGAAACAGAACTTAAAATTTGGGGAGTAGTTACTCACTCAATACACAAATTTTAGCAGTTATAAAATGAAAAAAATATTTGCGCTTGTGGACTGTAATAATTTTTATGCATCGTGTGAGAGAGTGTTTAGGCCTGATTTGGAAGGTGTACCAATAGTCATTCTTTCCAATAATGATGGTTGTATCATATCCCGATCACAGGAAGCAAAAGATATGGGAATCCCGATGGGTGCACCGTACTTTAAAACTCCACTCCCGGCAAATGTAAAAGTCTTTTCTTCGAACTATGGGCTTTATGGTGACATGTCGCAAAGGGTTATGGAAATACTAGAGGAGTTCACAGACGGTGTTGAGGTGTATTCAATTGATGAAGCGTTTTTGGATTTTACCGGTTTGAATCATGTTGATTTAACGGTGTATGTGAGAAACATTAAGAACAAAATCAGAAGAGGGCTTGGAATACCTATAAGCATTGGTGTCGGTGAATCCAAAACTTTGGCTAAGGTCGCGAACAAAGTAGCCAAAAAGGAGAAAAGTCTACAGGATGTGTTTAACCTTGTTGACTATTCTGAAATAGATGAGCTGTTGAAAAAAATAAATGTTGAAGAAATTTGGGGCGTCGGACGCAGAACAGCAAAGAAAATGAACAAGTACGGAATAATTAATGCAAAGCAGTTAAAATACCTGGACGATAAATGGGTTTTGAAAAAGTTCACTGTGATGGGTTTAAGAACTGTTTTGGAATTGAGAGGTACTCCCTGTGAATACAGTGACGGCATACCGGATGTTAAAAAAGGAATATGCAACTCGCGTTCTTTCGGGAGAGCAGTCTATACACTTAAGGATTTGAATGAAGCTGTTTCCGATTACGTAAGCACTGCTGCTGAAAAATTGAGAAGACAAAAGTCTGTTGCAAAAACTTTGCTTGTTTATTTAAGAAGCCACAACATAGAGCAGTACAACTACTACTCGAAATGGGCAAATATGAAACTGCCTAGAGCAACGGATGATACTCTGGAATTAATTCATTATGCAAAAGAGGGAATGAAAAGAATTTTCAAAGACGGGTTTAAATACAAAAAGGCCGGAGTCATTTTAACAGAACTAATTCCTATTGATGAAGCCCCAAAAGAGATATTCGATGATGATGACGAATTGAAGAAAAAGGATGAACTGATGTCCGCCCTGGATAAAGTCAATCATAAGTATGGCTGGAAAAAACTGCGTATAGCTGCAGCAGGGCTTGACCAGGATTGGTGGATGAAAAGCGAAATGCGTTCACCTGATTACACTACTGATTGGAAACAAATACCAACCGTAAAAGCTAAGTGAGAGTTCTTGATGATTCTTCGTACAGTAGAAATTTGTGCATTTACTCAAAAAGCGACAACTGTTTAATTTCTGGATTCCTAAAATGTGCTGTTGATAAAGGAGCTATTCTATTTTCGATTCCTGCTTTCATACGCGAAATCCTGAATAAGTTAGCCATTTGCTCTGCCAATACCCCCGTCCCTCTTCCCCTAACAAAAAAACTCGAGTTATATAATTTACCGTTATAAAGCTGCGTCAATCTGTTTAGGACTTTCTTTTTTCTATCTGGAAAATATTTATCGAGCCAACCTTCGAACAATTCCTTTAATGCAAAAGGAAGGCGAAGTAAAACATACCCGGCTCGAGTAGCCCCAGCGTTTGCAGCTTGTTTCAAAATCTCCGGCATTTCCTCATCTGTTAGCCCGGGAATAGTTGGTGCAACCATTACCCCAGCCGGTATTCCTGCTTTTGATAGCTCTTCAATGGCTCTGAGCCTGAGATGAGGTTTTGAAGTTCTCGGCTCCATTATCGAAGCCAGTCTATTGTTCAAAGTAGTTATAGAAAGAAAGACCCCAACAGCGTTAAATTTTGCCAGTTCACTCAAAATATCAATATCTCTCGTTACCAGATAATTCTTAGTAACTATACCTACCGGATTACGGAAGTCTCTGAAAACCTTTAAACAATTACGAGAAATTTGAAGATGCTTTTCGATCGGCTGGTATGAGTCTGTATTTCCGCTCAACATAATTGACTGGGGTTTCCATTTTTTTGAAGCCAATTCCTTGCGCAACAACATCGGCATGTTTTTCTTTACAAAGATTTTTGTTTCAAAGTCCAGACCTGGCGATAAACTCAAGTATTCGTGAGTTGGTCTTGCGTAGCAGTAAATGCATCCATGTTCGCATCCGCGGTACGGGTTAATACTCGCGCTTCCACCAAGATCCGGGCTGCAGTTGTAGGCAATAATAGTTTTCGAAGTATCTTCGAAATACTCAGTCTGAGGCTTAAAAACCTCCTCTTCCGGTTCTTCAGTTTCAGGGATATACTCAATCTTTTCAAACCTGTTTCTGGGATTATCAATTGTACCACGTCCTTTAGCAGATTTCCTGCGCATTGTCTTCTCAATTCCCATGATTGTAATTCCTTCCCCGGCTTCGCCGAAAAATATGTTTATTTGTGCAACAAAATAGATTAACTGTTACAGAAGTTATAAATCGCTGAGTTTATAATCGGTATGTGTAAATAAGGCTATTAAATATATAGCCATACAAATGTATGGTAATAAATTGATTAATTCAATGAATTAATTTCAGCAAGTTCTTATTAATTATTTTAACCCGAATTATGCAATAAGATAATGCAGAAACTGTAAATCTATTTTATAACAATCTGTTATTCTATTGCTTTGCATTAGAAAATGGTTAAAAGGAGAAGGTTTGTAACCACTTATAAATGAATTGGTTACTGAAAATGATGTTGTGTTAATGCATAATCTGGTTTTAAAGTTGCACAAAAGCCTAACTTTTTTGAAAAAGTTTGGTTTTTGTCTTGTGGAAAAATTACCTATTCTTTGCGAGGTAATAAATTCTGAGCAAATGCAGTTCATCGTAAGAAACTTTTTCTTTTAGAGTTTCGTAAACAGGCTTCAATCTGTCAGCTCCCAGTTCCTTGAAAGCTTTCACTGCTTTTTCTATTTCATCTTCGGAGAGAAATGATCCTTCTAGAAGTCTATCCGGGTTTTTTAATTCATTTTCTTCAACAAAATCCAGCAGGTGTTTTAATATTGTACTCTGTTTGTACTTTGTTTCTTGAATAATGTCTGCTATTGTCATACCCGAGTTAAATTTCTCCCCTGTCGAATTCCGGCTTTTCTTTTTTATAATCTTCAATTTTTTTGCCGGAAGTTTATCATCTCTTCCTTTTGGTTTTATATTGTTTTTTTCACAGTAGTCTAAAATTTCATTTAAGAATATATTGCCGTATTTCTCAAATTTTATTTCGCCTAATCCATGAACATTCAGCATTTCATTTTTTGATACCGGAAAATATGCTGCCATCTCTGTCAGAGTTTTATCTGAGAAAATTACATACGGAGGAAGATTTAATTCATCTGCAATTTCTTTTCTTTTAGCCCTCAAAGCAGCGAACAATGAACGGTCGTAATTTACTGCAACTTGTTTTTCTTCCCTTGCTTCAAAATCTTCTTTTATTTTTCCCGTTACTGTCAGTTGTCCTTTTAAGACTTTGTAAGCTTTTTCTGTCAACTTTAAACTTCCGAAGTCGGTATCGACACTTAATAATTGTTGGTGTATAAACTGGTGAGACAAATACATCCATTGCTTCTTTGTATATTCAAGACCGATACCATATGTGGAAAGTTTGTTGTGTCCGTTGCTTATAACCTTTAATGCCTCCGAACCGCGCAAAACATCTGCAATGTGGGAAGCCCCGAAAGTCTCATTTGTGCGTTTTACACATGACAAGAATTTCTGAGCAGGAATAGTTACATCAACTAAATCTTTATCTGTTGAATTACAGTTATCGCACATCCCGCATTTTTTATTTTCATATTCTTCACCAAAATATGAGAGCAAAGGTATTCTTCTGCAAATGCCTGTCTCTGCGTAATCAAGTAAAGAGTTTAGATGCTTTTCGGCGATCTGCTTTTCTTTGAGTTCTTTCTGGTCAATGAAGTATCTAAGCTTTTGGATATCACCGTAACTGAAAAGCAATAGACAATGTGCACGCAAACTATCCCTGCCTGCCCGTCCTATTTCCTGGTAGTAAGACTCAATATTTTTCGGCAGATCGAAATGAATAACAAATCTTACATTAGATTTGTTAATTCCCATTCCAAATGCAATTGTGGCAACTATAATTTGTACATCATCTTTGATAAATAATTCCTGGTTCTTCTGCCGTTCTTCATCGGGAAGGCCTGCATGATAGGGGAGAACCGAATAACCTGAATTAAGTAAATCGACATAAAGAGAATCAACCTGTTTCCGTGAGAAGCAGTAAATTATTCCGCTTTGATTCGGGTAACGCCTTAAAAATCTTATTGTCTGCTCAACACTGTTTGTTTTGGGAATTATCTCGAGGTAAAGGTTTTCCCTATTGAAACTTGCTATAAAATTATTTTCGCCTGAAAGTTTTAAATTCTTGTTAATATCTTTTTGAACCCACGGTGTTGCCGTAGCCGTAAAAGCTACGCACGCCGCTTCGGGAAAATACTGTCTAATTTCTAAAATTTTTCTGTACTCGGGCCTGAAGTCGTGACCCCATTCCGATATGCAATGTGCTTCGTCGATGGTTATACACTCAACATTTAATCTGAGTAATAAACTTATTGTCCTTTCCTGGAATAAAGTTTCCGGGGCAACGTAAAGTAATTTTATTTTACCTTCATTTAATAGCTGAACGTTTTGTTGATACTTTTCTCTTGAAAGCGAACTGTTCAAATAAACAGCGCCAACGCCAAGTTCTTGTAATTGTTCAACCTGGTCTTTCATTAATGAAATGAGAGGGGAAACTACAACTGTTAGCCCGTCAATGATTAATGCCGGGATTTGGTAACACAATGATTTACCTCCGCCCGTAGGCATTACAACTAATGCATCTTTTTTATCGAGTATACATTTGATTACATTTTCTTGCAAAGGGCGGAAATTTTTATAACCGAATACTTTTTGTAAAATTCTGTATGCTTCGTTAATCATTGGAAGAATTAATTCTTAAAAACTTGTGTTCAATTTACCATTGCAAGATTGTTTATCGAAATGAAATTTTAAAAAAATTTTTACGGCTTGAGTTTTTGAAAATACTTTTCGCTTTAAATTAACCTTCGAGGTCCCAGCTTGCAAATAATCGCTAATATTTCCAGATTGGTTGCGGTACTGATTTATTGTTTATGTGACAACTTCGAAGGTTTTATCTAAATAATTAAGCGAATATGTTGATTCGAAAAATTATATATTTTTGATTATCAAAATTTCCTTTTGTAATCTGCAACACACAGAAAGGCAAATAATGGATATCGAAGTAAAATCATTCAACGGCGGAGAAGCCAAAAAATATGTTAAAGATCTTGCAGAATTGAGGATCGAGATATTCAGAGAGTATCCATATTTGTACAACGGGAATATAAAATCCGAAAAAGAGTATTTATCGACATTTATTGACGCTAAAGACAGTGTGCTGGTTTTGGCTTTTGACGGCGATAAGGTTATCGGGGCGTCAACCGGGTTACCGATGGAGCAGGAGACAGAAAATGTCCAAAAGCCTTGGAAAGAAAATGGTTTTGACTTAAGTAAGATTTTTTATTTTGGTGAATCCGTGCTGAAAAATGAATACCGCGGTAAAGGTATTGGGGTGAAATTTTTTGAGCACAGAGAAAAGTGGGCAGCTTTATTAAATAGGTTTGATATGTTTGCTTTCTGCGGAGTGATCAGACCTGATGATCATCCGCTAAGACCGAAGGGTTGGCAGCCTTTAGATCTGTTCTGGCAAAAAAGAGGGTACCGAAAAACAGATGATTACATTTGTGAAATGCTCTGGCAGGAAATTGGTCAATCTGAAGAGACACCGAAAAAGCTTTTATTCTGGCAAAAAAAATTAAATGATAAAGGGCAAAGAAATGAGTAATTCAATTGTTTGATTGTGTTTAGTGCAATGGGAATTGAAAAACGGATTCGAAATAGAGTATATATTTGAAAAAATCGAATTTTAGTTAAAACAGCTTCAGGCTATGTCTGAAGCTCTTCCCCTTGTGATTTCTCTTTTACGGTAAACGGAGTAATAGCTGAGGCTGAAGCAAACATGGAAACTTTATTGGTTGCTGGTGTAAATTTGGATTTGCTGGATCAGCTACATAATAACGGAAGTGTTAAAAATCTTCTGGATAGACGAACAGATTTGTATGAGGTAAATAGGAAAAATAAATATGGATAGCATAAACGATATTTTCAAAATTAAAGGATTAAAAATTGGGCAGATTGAAGATAGAGATGGAATAACCGGTGTTACTGTTCTACTGCTTGAAGACGGTGCTGTTACTGGTGTTGACGTGAGAGGTTCAGCGCCTGGAACAAGAGAAACAGATTTGTTAAACCCGGTAAATTTAATCGATAAAGTTCACGCAATTGTGCTATCCGGAGGATCAGCTTTTGGTTTGGATACAATGAGCGGAGTAACAAAATACCTTGAGGAGGAAGGTATTGGATTTGACACCGGTATAGCAAAAGTTCCGATAGTCACTGGTGCAGTTTTATACGATCTTGTAATCGGTAACCCTGACATCCGGCCTGATGCTAAAATGGGATACGAAGCATGTAAAAATGCAAATAATGAAAATTTTGAACCAGGAAATCATGGTGCAGGAACCGGGGCTGTGATCGGCAAACTGAAAGATTTGAATTTTGCAATGAAAAGCGGCATCGGTTCACACACCTTGACATTTGATAATGGTTTAGTTATAAGCGCTATTGTCGCTGTAAACGCTTTAGGTGATGTTTACGAAGATGGCAAACAGATAGCCGGATTATTGAATAAAAGTAAAAGCATACTTTTGAAAACAAAAGATGAAATTATAAAAGGCTATAAGCCAAAAGTTTTTGAGGGAACTAATACTACTTTGGGTGTTATTATCACAAATGCACAACTCATAAAAACCGAAGCAACAAAAATTTCACAAGTAACACATGATGCATTCGCAAGGACAATAAATCCTGTACATACAATGTACGATGGGGATATTATATTCACTGCCGCAACCGGAGAAATTAAATTGAACTCAGTTGACAACCAAATATTTTTGGGTGTTACTGCAACCGAAGCAATGGAAAAAGCAATAATTTCTGCCGTTAAAAATGCTGAGCCCGTTGCAGGGTTAAAAACTTATAAAGAATTATTTTTCGACAAGGAATAGCTAAGTGAAATTTTTATCTTTATTTTCGATAATTAATAAAACACGAGAATTATAGCAGAAGTAAATTGAACAATAAAATTTTATACTCCCCTAAAGAATTATTAGAGTTAATTGATAAAAAAGAAGCAGTAATCATTGATGTTCGTGACCCGCTTCTTTACAAAGACGGACATATTCCCGGTGCTTATAATATCCACGAGGTATTCACATACCTCTCGAAAAGCTCGTTAGAAGAATTGGAAAAATTAAAAAACTTTTTCCACGAAAAATTTTGTAAAGTTGGAATTACAGAAGGTAAAAAAGTAATTTTTTATGCTCACAATCTTGCTCAGAACTTAGGTGCTGCTTGCAGAGGATACTGGCTGCTTTCTTATTTAGGACACAAAAAAGCAGGGGTTTTAGATGGTGGACTTTCAAACTGGACTGCAAATAATTTACAATTAACAAAAAATACTCCAGCTAAGCCGAAACAGACAAGCTTTAATATCAATTTGCAAAATGAAATTATCGCGGACAAAGAATTGATGCTCTCCGCAATTGATAATCCGAATTATAAAATTATTGACAACCGAGACAAACCTGAATGGATAGGACAGGAGATATCGCCATACGGCGAAAGGTTTATTTTGCCCATTGGCAGAATTCCAGGTGCAAGCTGGATTGAGTGGTACAACTTTCTAGAATTCAAAAACAATGTTGCTTTTTTCATATCACCGGAAAAGATTAGGGAGATTTGTAACAAAGACGGAATTGATGTTGACGATGAAATTATAATATACTGCTTCAAGGGAGCACGTGCATCAAACACATTTGTTGCGTTAAAATTAGCCGGCTTCAAAAAAGTGAGAAACTATTTTGCTTCCTGGTACGAATGGGCAGAGCTTGAAGGCTACCCGAAAGAGGAGATTGGGTAGTGTCAATGTCGCACTGAGCATGTCGAAGTGTGACAACTAAATTTTGAGTAAACATGTTTCGACAAGCCCACATACGGGGCTAGCTCAAAATGGCATTACTAATACGCAACAACCATTGCAATTACTTCAAATATTTTACAAAATTAAAACAAAGTCACTAAAGCCATATTAAATGGGAAATTTAATTTTATAGAAGACAATATATCTAATTATCTTAGAAAAAGTTAAATCTTTATTAATGAATAATAAAAATAGAAGTAGAAATAAGGTGGTATTATTTTATCTCTCTTCCGCCAGGCTCTTTCAATAAACGACTTCATTAGTTTAACAATTCATTGATTAATTCGTTTAATGAAATCACTTCAACATTTTTTTTTATTTTATACTTTTCTGTACCTGAATAAACAACAAAAGCTTTTTCGAAATGAAAATCACTATATGCATTCCAAAAACTTTTTGATAAAGTAGGAGATAATCCGAATTTAATTTCGATTGCAATCTTAGGTGTATTTCCTTTCGCAAGAACCAAGTCTATTTCCGCGCCGGCATTTGTTCTGTAAAAATATACCTGATATCTATCTTTAGTCGTATTTATGATTTGCTCAATGGCAAATCCTTCCCAGGAGAAGCCAACTACGGGGTGGCTAATTAGTTCATCGTAATTAGTGATATGAAGCAAAGCATGCAATATCCCAGTGTCTCGGAGATAAGTTTTTGGCGATTTAATAACCCTCTTTTTTGTGTTTGTAGAGTAGGGCTGCAATTGTCTGATAACAAATGTATCAGTTAGAATATCAAGATAGCTTTTTGCCGTGGGTGGGGAAACACTAAGGCTTTTTGCAATTTCCGAAGCATTCCATAGTCTTCCGTGATTGTGTGCTACCATTGTCCAGAATCTCCGCATTTGTTGGGAAGGAATTCTAATGCCAAGCTGCGGTATGTCCCTTTCGAGAAAAGATTGTATGAATGAGTTTCGCCATTTAAAACTGGTATCTTCTGATTTGGCAAGATAACTTAAAGGGTAATTTCCTCTTAGCCAAAGATTATGATTGGCTTTAGATATTATGCCTTTGATTTCAGTAATGGTGAAGCCGGTAAGTTCATGATAAATGATTCTCCCCGCCAGGCTTTCAGATGATTGCCTGATCAAATCGGGTGATGCAGAACCAAGAATCAAAAATCTGCCAGGTTTTCTGTTTTGGTCAACCACTGCTCTAATAATTGGATACAAATTTGGACTTCTTTGAATTTCATCAATTATTATAAGTGAATCTGTATTTTGCGTAAAGAATAGCTCGGGGTCATATAGTTTTAAATTATCAGATGGAAGCTCTAAATCGATATAAAGGGCATTTGGATAACCTTTCAAAAGATGTTTCGCTAAAGTAGTTTTGCCAACCTGCCTTGAGCCAATAATTCCAACTACAGGAAAATTTTTTAAAGAATGGCTGATTTCTTTTTTCAATGATCTTTCAATCATGCTCGTAAATTAAAAGATAGACTTTCAATTTGCAAGAATAAACTGTGCTATTTTATCTCTCTTCCGCCAAGTTCTTTGATAATTGCCTGAATTAAAGGGGGCTCATCGTCAATGTTTTTAGGCTTTTGGGGAATTTCTTCAATCGGGACTACTTCTGATTTATCTTTTCCGTTGGTCCCGGAAAATTCAAACTCAAGCTTTTTCCCGAATATTTCTTTTGTCTTTTTAGCGAAATATTCTCTCTCGCTTTCAATTATGCTTTTGTCTTCGGGATGGTCGAGTACAATTTTTAGGTTATCTTTTCCAACTGGGCTTATTTTTCCAGAGATTATGATGTGTGCGCGGCTAAGCTTACGGGATGGATCGGCAATAGAAATTTCTTGTACAGCATCATTATCCATCTTTATCATGACAGCTCCAGGACTATCTAATGATATTGTTATTTTATTAGAAATCACAACTTCCCCAGCCTTATAAAAAATTATTTGAGTAATACCTAATTCAGTATTTTTTACAGCCTGAACCAAACGGTTATTAGTGATGATTTCTATACCCCGATCCTTATTAATATCCTTAATCTCTGCATTTGGAAC
>CAJHYN010000644.1_pt1 | contig 15467 bp, 17 predicted proteins | sample 9198641 | NCBI WGS metagenome assembly CAJHYN01 (sample SAMEA7708370, study PRJEB35096) | sediment metagenome | biome: marine neritic benthic zone biome [ENVO:01000025]; feature: sediment [ENVO:00002007]; material: shallow marine sediment [ENVO:03000034] sea grass bed [ENVO_01000059] ... | reverse complement strand
TACTATTTGGCAATACTTTAATAAATTTTTCAACAACAAACCCTTAAATCATATTAAACATGCTCTGGCTTAATTTCGAACAACGGGTTATGGTATATATCTTAATGCATAAAAAACCCAACTTATTGAAAAGTTGGATTATAATTTTATTATCTGCCGACTTCATCCAAGTGTTCTTTCTTTTTAATTAGTTCTTCTTGAGTTTCCTGGTTGTCTTCGTCCATAACAATTGCTTCTGTAGGACACGCAGGAACACATTGAGGTTCATCATAAAAGCCGATACATTCAGTACATTTTTCCGGAACAATATAAGTCAACTCATCTGAAAGCGCCTCTTTTTCTTCACCACCAATAACCCATGGTTCGCCTGCAGAATAAATAGCAGTATTTGGGCATTCAGCTTCGCAAGCATTGCACGCAATACATTCTTCGGTTATTTTTACAGCCATAGTTAGTACCTTATTTGATAAGAAAATTAGTATTTACAATAGCAAAAATAAATATTTTGCATTTAACAACAATATGTAAAATTTGCTCATACTATAATTTAATATTGTAATTCATGTTAAACTCCAAAAAGGTGTTCTAAAATGAGTAATAAATACAAAAGAATTACCAGTAGTTTGTTGATGAATGAATTTTAAAAAATTAATTGAGTGATAAATAATTAGAGGTAATAAATGACTACATTAAAGAGCAGATAAACGATTACCAGCATAGCAATAAATAAAAGGGAATAGTTCAGAACTCTTCTCATTTTTTGTTTTTTGGTTACTTCAGGCGGCGGAATTTCTTTTTTTACTTCCTCTTTTTTTTCGGGTTCTACAATCTCTGATATTTCCCCATCCTCGTAATATGCTTCTTGTAGCAAATTACCGTCTTCAGAGTAATGTCTAAAAGGACCATTCAACAAACCACCCGAATAATGTGCCTCTTCCATCAAATTGCCGCTTTCATAAAATTTCTTTTGTGTTCCCTCTTCTTTTCCCTCGCTATAGTTTTTTGTAGCATACAGAGAGCCTGACTGGTAAAAGAAAGCGCAATTATCTTCCGGCATACCATCTTTAAAATTCCACTTCTCTTTCAGCCCGCCACTTTCATAAAAGGATTCGGTAATACCATTTCTATCATCATCATCATAATTTTCTCTTATTTTAAGCATCCCGTCTCTAAAGTAAACATTAGTAAACCCCTCTCTATGACCATCATTATAATTTACTTCAGCTTTTAAGTCCCCATTATCATAAAAATATTTAGCTTTTCCATTTGGCAAATTATCTTCGTAATTGATTTCACTTATCTTTACATTCTTCATATTATTATAGATGGTGTGGGGGCCGTTTTTAAGACCTTGCTTATAAGATATTACTTCAAGTAATTGCCCTTCATAATCAAATACTTTTTCTTCCCAGTTGATCCTGCCGTCAACAAAATACTTGAGACTTTGCACTTTTCCATTTTTGTAATAAGTAAAAGCAAGTCCGGTTTTCATAACCTCATGCCTCAAATCATTTATTCCATATATTGAGCCGTCCTTACGGTAGTTTACTATTTCGGAAATTTGACCGTTTTCATCATAATTGACTTCTTTCACAAATATATCTTTGTCAAGAATAATTCTTTCTACCCTAACCTTACCGTTATTATAATAACTAAACTCGGGTCTTGATATCTTTTCTTCATCAATCTCTTTTGTTGTTAATGAAGGGAGACTCATTTTAGCCTTCTATTATTGAATAATTTCCTTACAAATCAATTTAGCGCCCTCAGAATAACTAAATATAACTGCTTTTAAAATAAAATAAAAACTGTAAATATAATCGAAATTTAATTTGAACAGTTTATCTAGGCGATGGTATTTACATATGCCTCAAAAGTACCTTCAATTTCATCCATCATTAGTTGAAAAGAAAAAGTAACTTCGTCATAAATTTGCTTTTCCATTCCTTTAAGCCTTGGATGATTGATTAATGATTCTTTAATTGTATCACCGATTAGCTCAACGGCACTAAGCAATTCTTCTTGCTTGAATTCTTGTTTCAATCTTGTTTTTGCCAGTTCCCTTGCATAAGTTAACATAGACATTCTGTCTTTTGTTCTTACGGAAACTGAAAGAAATTGATAAATTGTAATTATGTCTTTTCGAAGCACTTCATTTTTAATCGAGTGGTAGGTTCCGAATTTACTAAGGTTTTCTATCTTGAGGAGACTTCCCATGATCTTATCGATTACTTCATCTCTAATCTTATCAAGTGTTTCGTAAATTTTAAAGTTAGGAGTGACAGGAATAGCTTTTAAAGCTTTACTATTTCTTTTTTGCCATTCGTAAGGATAACTCTTCATGTGCTCTATCATAAACAATAATCTTCTTTGTATCCTAAATCTCTTTGCCGGAGCCCAATTTAATGTGCTCTTCGTATAGGAATTATCTACTTTTAACTGCCTATCTACATACCTCATCATCCATGGCTTTTCAAAAGGAATGTTACCTGTTAATCGACCCAATATGTTTAATAGCATTACCCCAAAATATGATATAAGTTTAGGCATGTGGATGGGTTTCTTTTGAACACCATAAAAATAATTTGTACCCATTTTAAATAATTCATTGTGGGTTACTGAATCTTCCGCACTTGCAATATAAGTATCGTACTTTGGCAGGTAATCAGAATTGATCATTATTAATTTAAGCATTTGATTCAAACAATTGGTATGAATATAAGTAATGGCTGATATACCTTCTCCGCCAAGTACTCTTGATTTCCAGCTTCTAGAAAACCAAGTGTTCAGGAAAACATAAAACGGACCGTATTCACACCAATCAGAAAATACTGCAGCAAATCTTACAACCGAGCAGTGGAAATATTTTGAATACTCTTTTGTTAATTCTTCGCCTTTTCTTTTTGTTTTGGCATATTCAAATTCTGCATCAGCCGGGGTTTGCTCACTCATGGGTTCATTATTTTCTCTAGGGAATTCACAGGCAGCTACTGAGCTTGCAAAGACAAATCTTTTTATATTTAACGTTTTTGTAAATTCAAGTATGTGTTTTGTGCCCAAAACATTTGTTCTATAATATTCGGGATTATTATCATAATTGAAATCATAGTAACCGGCTAAATGAAAAACAAAATCGATTTGGGTTTCTTTTCTGATTTGTTCAAAAGCTAGCTCAACCGACTTTTCAATTGCAATATCACATTGTATCCATTTTACGTTTTCATGCTTAAAGACAGAGTGTTCCGGCTTTCTTCTTGAGATTGCATAAATTTTATAGTCATCCTTTAGTGCTTCAAGCAAATATGTTCCAACAAATCCTGTTGCACCGGTTATTATTATCGAAGAAAAAACTTCAGCCATTTTTTGATATTTGATTTTTAATATTATTGAATAATAAGTATAATATTATAGCCATGATAAAGTCACCTAATCCTGATAAAAACACAGTTATCATAGAGGTATTAAGGAGAAAATAAGTTATCAAAAATGCTGTTGCAATTAACTTGGTAATAATCGCAAAAATGATAAATCTAATGTTATTGATAGGGTCCATAGCAGCTACTATATAAGCAACAACCATTACGATATGGAATACACCTGCTTGTATTTTGAAGAATGGTTCGTTTATTGCAGAAAAGAAGAACTTCTCCATCAGGCTCGATGGAAAGAATATTAGTCCCATTCCTACAAAAAAGGAATGGACAGCTACCAAATATAGAAATACCTTTGTTAGGTATATTTTGTCTTCAAAGATTTTTTTTATCATTTATAGTCCCAAAATTTGAACAGCAACTCCGCTGAATAAAACAATAGCACCGGCAAGAACATGAGAATATTTTTCGTATTTATTCATTGGGAGTAAATTAATTCCGTAAACTGAAATTACAACTATCACTAACATTGTTAAAATCGTGGCTATTGCAAAAAGAGATGTAACAACTATAACTCCAGGCAAACCAATGTTTGCAGCCGGATACATTAAAATAGGGATCAAAGCTTCACAAGGACCAAATACAAAAATCGTAAAAAGTATCCACGGAGTAAGATTTACAGCTTTTTCTTTTTCATGTACATGAGCGTGATCTCTGTGATGGGTATGGGAATGATTATGTACTAACCCGCCCTCATGATGATGCCAATGACTGTGTTTCCTATTTTTATAAATTCTTCTTATTCCCCAAATCATATAAACAAAACCGAAGCTCATTAATAGCCAGCCTGCAATGTCGCTCCGGTAGGCTTCAATTTCTTCAATCATGTTTAGTGCCACTCCAATTACAATTCCTATTAGTCCAAGTATAATTGATCCGGCAACATGCCCAACACCGGAAAGTATAGTAACAAAAATGGTCTTACGCATAGTCCATTTACAAGCTTTTGACATTGCTATAAACGGTATGTAATGATCAGGACCAAGTAAGGTATGCAGAAACCCGATGGATAATGCAGTGATTGATAAGACGAATAGTTCGTTTGACATATTGGCAATCCCTTTTATAAAAGTAACCTTCGAGGTCACAACAAAGACCTCGAAGGTTAAAGGCTAAATTTAAGTTTGTCATTCTGATTCTCGATTTTAATCGGGAGAAAGAATCTCTATTTTGAGATTGCTTCGTCCCGCATAGAGCGAAACTTACAATGACAACTATTACTTTTAAATATTTACTCCTTGCTTAATACCGGGAAATAATTCGCTAATAATTTATAACCAACAAATAATATAGAAACAAGCATTGCAGATATTGCAAACTCACCGATTGACGGGAAGTAATCCCATCCTATTCTTGGCGTATAAGTTATTAAGTATGTGTTCAACCTGTTCAGAACCAAACCAATTATCATTATCCATGAAGCAGTAACTATATTGCTTGCTTTACTCATGGTTTTAGGATTGAACATCATTATCATTGGAATTATAGCAAACATGGATATTTCAACAACAAACCATAATCCCCAAAGGCTTGTAAATATTAATGCAAATTTACCGGCAATGATAATATCAGCTAATCTAAAAGCTGTGTAAGCTAAAAGAAGCCATGGTGTAATTTTTAATAATTGCCTTAATACTCCACTTTCATACGGCCTGCCAAAAGCTTTTGCAGAGTAATGTGATTCAATCGCGACAACAGGGAAGCCTATCGCAATTGCCGAAAGCAAAAAGTAAAACGGCAACCAAGCCGACCACCACAAAGGATGAATTCTTGCTACAGAAATTATCATCAATGACCCTAACGAAGATTGGTGTAATGTAGAAATTACTACTCCAAGAATAATAAAGAATATCAGCGCTTTGTTAATTTTCGGGCCAAGATTTGCCAAAAATTTCTTAAGGCCTGAATTGGGTTTATCTTGATATCTTTCTGAAATGATTGGTAGAAATTCAATTATCAATACAGAAAGATAAGACATTACACATAACGCAACTTCAAACATTGGCGAATCACCTTGCCAGTTCCAGGGCAGCACAGGATTGTAAATCTGCCACCATCTTCCCACATCAAGCACAATTGAAAATCCTGCAATAGAATAGCCAAGTAAAGCAGTAAGCAGTGCAGGACGAACAAGCGGTGAGTATTGTCCCTTGTTAAAAATATAAACCATAGCAGCAGTTGTAAAACCACCTGCGGCAAGAGCAATTCCGGTCACAACATCAAAACCAATCCATAGTCCCCAGGGCATGCCGTCACTTAAATTTGTAACAGCTCCCAGGCCATAGATAAATCTATAAATCATAAAAAAGAACCCGATAACAATTAATACTACTCCTGTTGTAAATCCGCGAGTCCATAGAGGTTTGTTCATTGGAACAGCATTAGCTTTCATGACTCACCTCCCCGGATTCCCCTGCCTTGCCGGCAGGCATGTTTTCATCTCTTTTTTTCTTTTTGCTCATTGAATATGCTGCTAAACCAAGTGCACCGTATAATGCTATTGGAGGTATCCAATATTTGAAAATACCATGTTGTATATTCTCTTGAAGCTCACCCGGAGGAGTTTCATCCCATAATCTAAATCCGAGATCAGCAAATTGTACATTGATTGGTGCCAAGTACAAAACTGATGTTCCGGCAATTTCCTTTTCGCCATAAACATGTGGATTATACTTGCCTGGATTTTCATTTATTCTTCTTTTTGCTTCTTTAATTAATTCTCCTCTTTTGCCGAATGTTATTGCGTCCTTCGGACAAACTTCAGCACACACAGGTGGTTTGCCGTCTTTAATTCTTATGTCTTTGCAGAAGTCACATTTTTGAATTACCGGGAATGTTTTGTCAAATTCAAAAGTCGGCGCATCAAACGGACAAGCTACCTGGCAATAACGGCAGCCAATACACTTATCTTTGTCATAAGATACAATCCCGTCACTTCTTTTTTTGAATGCCGACACTGGACAAACAGAAACGCAAGAGGGTTCATTGCAGTGTAGGCAGTTTCGTTTTACGAATGTAATTTCTTTCTCGGATTTTTTATAAAGCTGAATCAAAGTTAAATTTCTTGCGTTCATATCTAAGGGCATATCATATCGAGGATCATCACCAGTATTTTCCAAGCCATGTGCAATCTTACATGCAGATTGACAACCCCTGCAACCCACACACCTTGTGCAGTCGTTCAGCATTGCGAGAGTATTTGCATACTTATCATCTTCAGCTTTTATTTCAGAAAATCCAAGAAGACTTGTTCCAAAAGCTGCGGCACCAAGTTTTAGAAAGTCTCTTCTGTTTACAGACATATTAAGCCTCCTTGGTTTCTTCTGCGTCTTTTTTCTTTTTGGCAACCATTGCACCTGCAGCAGCGCCAGCCGCTACTCCAACTAAACCTGTTACCCAAGGATTCACAGTTGAGTCTTTTGGATTATCAATTCCCGGATAAAATGCCGGAGCTGTAGCAAATTGGAGATCAACTTGATGATAAAGATCATCCTTCCATGGGAAGCCCGGTTCAACACAGCCAATGCACGGATGGCCACTTCCGATTGGCCAGTTTACTCCACTGTTCCATTTTCTAATCGGGCAATCACTGTGCGTTATAGGCCCTTTGCAGCCTAATTGATATAGACATCCGTCCTCGCCGAAATCTTTTGCAAAATTGCCAAGATCAAACTGTCCTCTTCTCGGGCAGTTATCATGAATAAGTTTTCCGTAGAAAGCTTTTGGCCTGCCGTGCTCATCAACTTTTATTGCTTCAAGTCCTCCCAACAATACTGTTGCGAGTGTGCCAACAAACCAATCCGGATGAGGCGGGCAGCCGGATAAATTTACTACAGGAGTTTTAATACCATATTCGTTTAGTACTTCGCTTACAGGTTTACATCCGGTTGGATTTGGGTCAGCAGCAGGTATACCGCCAAACGCAGCACAGGTACCCATTGCAATAATAGCCATAGCTTTAGGGGCTAATTCTTTTAAATGATCTAAAGCTGTAATTCCATGACCGTCTTTCTCACCTATCTCACAATAAATTCCATCGTCTTTGGTTGAGATTGAACCTTCCATGACTAATACAAAGCTTCCTTCAGGCTTTTTCTTCAAATCCTCAATTATTTTCATTGCGTCATCGCCCTGAGTTGCCGACACATTCGGATGCCACAACATGCTTACGTGTTTACCTGGTATTACTTCACCCAAAAGAACATCTTGAATCTCAGGACTTTTTGAATTAAGTATTGTAACTGAACAGCCTGTGCAGCATCCGGCCTGCAGCCAGAGGACAGGTACTTCAGCTACTGTCTGTGCAAAAACTTTATTGAATCCGGGGATGTTAAATAAGCTGGCTCCCATTACAAGTCCGGTACCTTTGGCCATTAAGCCTATAAAATCTCTCCGGCTCCACTCTCGTTTTTCACCCATTTGTTTCCTCCGATTTTAATTTTTTTATTTCTTTTATTGATTCTTCAATTTCATTTAAAAGTAGTTTTATAACTTTTGGAATTACCGATTTCAATTCTTCCGAAAGTTCTTCACCCCAATCAATTGCTTTTGGTTCAACACCAAATATTGTTATATCGTCTGGGGCTTTACCTGTAATGGCAATCATTTGAAGTGATTCAATTAATCCGATTTGATGCATAGAAGTTTTTATTTCATCTTCATATGTTAAATCTTCAGGCTTGAATTTATAAAGAGTTCCCGGTTTGTTACCCCCCTTAACACAGTCGATGAATATCAACTTTTCCCTGCCTTCAATCCAAGGCATCAAATCTATTCCCAGTGTACCGCCATCAAATAATTCAACATCTTCGGGCAATGCATGATTTTTTAATTCATTCAAAGCATGAATACCAAATCCATCATCCATTTGAATCGAATTACCGACACCGATTACCATTATTGGTTTTTTCATTTTAGCTACGCCTCAATAACAAATTTTGATAGCTCTTTTCCTTTGGGTGTTATAACGTGAATTGCACATGCGAGGCAAGGGTCAAATGCGCGAATAATTCTCACCAGCTCGAAAGGATTTTTCACATCTTTCACCCTTGTACCTTCCATCGCTTGTTCGAATGGTCCCGGCTGGCCTTTATCGTCCCTTGGTCCGCCGTTCCATGTTGTTGGAACTACAGCCTGGTAATTTGATATCTTGTGATTTTTAATTGTGATCCAGTGGCCTAAAGAGCCTCTCGGAGCTTCTGTAATTCCCATTCCTTGTCCTTCTTCAGGAATTTCAAATGGTGTGTGCACAGGTTCGCCAGGTTTTAATTCAAGAATCCATTGAGCCATATAGTCGGCAACAATTTTTGCTTCAATTGCTCGAGCGGCATGACGACCTAAAGTTGAGTTCAATACTTTTGGTGATGCTTTGAAGTAATTCAAAACATGGTCAACAAGCTTAACAGTTGGTTCAAATCCGGATAAGTAAGCTATTAGCTGTCTCGGCATTGGTCCAACTTCGTGAACTTTTCCGCCGTACCTTGGCGACTTCAACCATGAATAAGCACCTCTCTTTTCTCTGTCGGGCACTGTTTCACCTTCGGATGGATGAAGCCCACTGTCAGATTTATACCAACTGTATTTAATATCTTCAGTAATTTTTGTTGGATCAAAATCAAGAAGTTTCAAATCATTAATGCTTGTTCTTCCTCTCGGGAATAATCGTTTGCGTTTAGTTAAATCTTCATTCGAGTCTAATTCAAATCCGCCGTATGATAAATACATTCCGACACCGGAACCAATTTCAAAATAATCCGGGTAACGGCTTGCGACCATTAGCACATCGGGAATGTAAACATCATTAATAAACGATCTTACTTTTTCAAGCCTCCAGCGAAAGTCGGCAATTTTATCAACAGTTGGTCTTTCGGTAACGCCGCCTGGTACCATTGCCATATTGTGCGGCATTTTACCGCCGAATATTCCCAGCAACTCGTGAGTTATTGTACGCATTTTTAATGCTTGAACATAGTGCTTAACTGCAGCTATGTTTTCCTCGGCTTTAAGCCTGTAATCCCCTTCGTAACGGGGAAAAAACGGTGCAAGGTGACCTCGTTCTATAAACTGTTTTACTTGAACGAGTTCAGGGTCTTTGCCTTTATAATTTGCTACTGCAGCTACATCAACATAATCAAGTGCAGTTAGATGATAAAAGTGAAGAATGTGTGATTGCAGATAATTGCTGCCGAAAATTAAATTTCTCATAATTCTTCCGTTATCGGGGATCTTTCCTGCAATCCCGAATGCTGAATCAAGATTAAGTGTTGATGCCGTTGAGTGTGCGGTCGGACACACTCCGCAAATTCTTTGAGTTATTCTTTGTGCGTCAAGAGGATTTCTGTCCACCAAAATGTTTTCAAATCCCCTCCATAAAGTACCAGCACTATGAGCTTCCTTAACTACACCGTTTTCAACAATGGCTTCAATTTTTAAATGCCCCTCAACTCTGTTTAGCGGGTCAACTACTATTTTAGCCATTTAACCTCCTTTTAGATTAGTATTATTTTATATTATAAAAGATCATGATTAGAGCTCTTCGGATTTCTATTTACTACCGGAGTTGCGTTTTCAATTATTACTTTACCAATTATCATCACTTCGTCGCCTAAGTGAATCTGTGTATTCGGATCAACACCTATTTCAATGTATTCGGGTTTTAATAAGAGTTTGATTTTTTTTGAATTAACGTCGTTTAAGGATTCAACGACTTTTCCTGTGAATACAAATCTGTGAATTCTATTGTCCATTTAACTTTTAATTAGGGGAGATTGTTTTATGGTATAAAACGTTCAATAATGATGCCGACATAGATGTCTTATTTTTGACAGTTTTTGAGGTTTACTACGAAATTAATATGCGAGATTACGTAAAAGTACCTGCGGAAATCCGTAGATTAATTTGAAAGGTTGTTTGGCTCTATATTATACTTCTTCATTTTGTCTCTGAAAGTAGAGAGACTCAGTTTTAACTTTTGTGCTGCTTTAGTTTGATTACCACTTGACTTTCGGATAGCTTCAATTAGTAATTTTTTTTCAAGGCAATGCATAACTTCTTCAAAACCAATTTCTTTTTCGAACAGGCAATTATGGCAAGCTTTAATCAACATATCTTCCGGACTGTCCGAGCGCATTTCAACCGGTAAATCATCGATTGAAATTTTCTCTTCAGCAAATAAGGATAATCTTTGAATTACGTTTCTTAATTCTCTGACATTCCCCGGCCACGAATATGCCATCATCGCACTTAACGCCGAGGGATCAACTTCTATTTCTTTATTTGGTGCATATATTTGTAGGAAGTGATTCACCAATGGTTCGATATCATTGCATCTGTGTCTTAAAGGTGGAATCTTTATCGGGACAACATTAATTCTGTAATAAAGATCGGAACGAAATGAACCTTTTTCAATTAATATTCTTAAATCAATTTTTGAAGCAGTTATCAGTCGAACATCAACGGGTATCGATGTGGTGCCACCTACCCTCATTAATTCGTGTGATTCAAGCACCCGAAGTAGTTTTGTCTGAATTGATAAAGGCACATCATCAATGTCATCTAAAAAAATACTACCATTGTTCGCAATTTCAAATAAACCTTTTTTTACATTGTGTGCAGACGTGAATGAGCCTTTTTCATGGCCGAATAATTCACTCTCCAAAAGATCTTCCGGCAAAGCAGATAAGCTTATTTTGACAAAGGGTTTTTCTTTTCTCAAACTATGTTGATGAACATACTCCGCAAATATTTCCTTGCCGACTCCGGTTTCACCTACAAGTAAAATTGAGCTGTCCGACTTTACTACTTTATCGATTCTTTCAAGCAGTTCATTGATTCGATTGTTATTGGATATAATGTTCACCGAACTGCGATCAGTTGTTTTTTGATCCGGCATCTATCCATTCCTTTATTATTTTGATTTCATCTTTGTCTAATTTATCATAACCCAAATTTTCCGGCGGCATTCTAATTCCCGAATTATTTGAGTTTACAACCAAATACAACCTGCTTTCCGCTGAATTTCCAGGAACAACTACAGGCCATTCTTTATCGATATATTTCCCTTTAAACAATAAATCGTAATTTTCGAAATTTATTTTTCCAGTCGGGTTATTTCCTTTATGGCATTCATAACAATTGTCTTCCAAAACCGGGACTACATCTTCTTTGTACGAATAAAATCCTTTCCTGCCGCAAAGTGTAAATAAAATTGTAATTGAAATAACAGTTAACAACATTATTGATTTCATTTATGTCTCAACAAATTCTTGGTAGTTGCTCTCCATAAGGCATTGTAACTATTTGTTCAATTCCAAGTTCATTTTTATTCAATACCATTTTATGATGATCGTCAACTACTTCGCCAATGATAGCTGCATTTTCTCCCAAAGGATGTCTTTTTATATTTACTAAAATTACATTTGCTTTTGTTCCATCAACAACGGCAATAAGTTTTCCTTCATTTGCAATAAACAAAGGATCAAGTCCAAGTATTTCACAAGCGCTTTTAACTTCTGTTTTAACAGGAATTGAATTGTTATTTGTTTTTATACCAACGTTTGACTGCTTAGCAAATTCTGTTAATGTTGCTGCAACGCCGCCGCGCGTTGGATCACGCATCGCGTGAATATATTCAGCTCCGGTATTCATAATTATATTAACAAGTTCATTTAATGCAGCAGAATCACTTTCTATTTCAGATTCAAATGATAAGCCCTCGCGGCACATCATTATTGCAACACCATGATCTGCAATTGTACCGGAAACAATGATTTTGTCTCCCGGCTGCAAATTTAATGCACTCACATTCACATTCTTATCTAATATTCCCACTCCCGAAGTGTTTATAAATATTTTATCGCATGAACCTTTGTCTACAACTTTCGTATCGCCAGTAATAATTTTAACTCCTGCTTTGTCTGCAGCATTTCTCATTGAAACAACAATCCTATGCAAATCTTTAATCTGTAAACCTTCTTCTAAAATGAATCCGCAAGAAAGATAAAGCGGCTTTGCACCACTCATACATAAATCGTTTACAGTACCGTTCACAGCAAGATCACCAATATTTCCACCAGGAAAAAATATTGGATCGACAACAAATGAATCTGTGGTGAATACAACATCTTTCCCATCAACATTAAAGCGTGCCTGGTCTTCCATTTTTTTGAGAATATCGTTATCAAAACAATTGATGAAAATTTTGTCAATCAGATCTCCCATCAATTTTCCGCCCGAGCCGTGGGCCATTTGGATTGTGTCGTATTCTGTTTTAGGAAGCGGACAGGTAAATCCCTCTGTTTTGATATTTACTTTATTCTCATCCATTGACCAGTTTTCTCTTCTTAAGATTTTACCACGTCTACATTTTTTACACTATAAATAATTTACTATTGTATTTACCGTCAGTTTTAACTGACGGGTTTTGAGTTTTAAAATATTTTTCGGCTTTAGCCGCATTAAAACTAATTATGGGGCTGAAGCCCATTCTTTTTTCCTTTTGTATTCCGTCTGCTAAAGCAGACGGTAAAAGCATAGTCATTCTTCGTTACCCATTTATTTCTGCTTCGGCTTTATTGTATTTGTAATATGCACTGCACGCACCTTCTGATGATACCATAGTTGCACCCAGCGGATTTAACGGTGTGCATTGTTTACTGAAAGCGCTGCATTCGTTTGGCTTCTTAACTCCTTGTAAAACCAAACCGCTTATGCATATATCAGATTCTTTTGTTTGTATTGATTCTACATCAAACTTTTTTACAGCATCAAACCTTTCGTAATTCTCTTTTATTTTCATTCCGCTATTTGGAATTTCACCAATCCCCCGCCAGTTGTTGTCACATATTTCAAACACTTCATTTATTACTTTTTGGGCAGTTATATTACCTTCTTTAGTTACAACTCTTTTATATTGATTTTCTACTTCTATTCTTCCCTCCTCCAACTGCTTAACCAAAATGTATATTCCCTCGAGCAAGTCGACAGGTTCAAAGCCAGTAGGTACAATCGGTACTTTATATTTTTTAGTAAGCGGTTCATATTGCCAATAACCCATTACAGCACAAACATGCCCTGCAGCAATAAAACCGTTTACCCTGTTTGAAGGAGATGACATAATCGCTTCAATAGCTGGAGGAACCAATACATGGCTAACAACTTCACTGAAGTTATTAATACTCTGGTCACGCGCTGCTTTTATTGCCATTGCGTTCCCAGGAGCTGTCGTTTCAAAACCAATAGCGAAGAAAACAACTTCTTTATCGGGATTTGCCTTTGCCAGTTTCACAGCCTCCAAAGGTGAATAAACTACTCTAACATCAGCTCCTTCAGACTTGACTTTCAGTAAATCACTTCCCGAGCCGGGTACCCGTATCATATCCCCGAATGAAGTGAATATGATATTATCTTTTTTGGCAATTGCAATTGCTTTGTCAATTATCTCTAAAGGTGTAACGCAAACCGGGCAGCCCGGACCATGAATCAACTCAATATTTTTCGGGAGCAACCTATCAATACCGCTTTTGATAATTGTATGTGTCTGTCCGCCGCATACTTCCATCAATACCCAATTCTTTGTAACGGCTGAATCTATTTTATCCAGCAGCAACTGAGCATAATCAGGATTTCTGAATTCATCTAAATATTTCATCGCTATTCTTCTTTTAATGGATTGTCATAAATGTCGCGTCCTGCTTTAGCTGCTTCCTCTTTCATCTGCTCAAATAATTCTAAAGTTTCTTTTGCATTCTCTTCATTCATTTTTGAAATTGCAAAACCGGCATGAACTACTACGTATTCACCAACTTTTACGTCTTCAAGATTTGAGAGACACACTTTATTTTTTGTGCCGGAATAATCAACAACTCCCATTTTTATTCCGTCTTCTTCATTTATTTCAATTACTTTACCTGGTATCGCTAAACACATTATTTTTCCTCCAGATAATCAACATTTTTTAATCCCTTTTTAATTAATTCACCAGCAATTACTGCCTGCCCTAATGATATCCCACCATCATTAGTGGAAATCTTTGAATGGCTGTAGACATCAAATCCCATCTCTTTCAAACGCTTTTCAATTTTTGTAAGCAATACCTCATTTTGAAAACTACCACCGCTTAAAACAATTCTATTTATATCAGATTGTTTTTTTATTTCAACAATTTTATTTATTAATAGATTTGCAAAAGCGTTATGAAACCTTGAGCTAATAGCCGAGTAACTTTCTTTTCTTAAAACATCTTTCACAACATGAGTAATGATTTCCTTTACAGGGATAGCTCGTTTATCTAAAGTAATATCATATGTTTCGTTATTCCGAAAATCATAAGCATGAGTTAAATGAATTGCTGCTTCAGCCTCATATCTTATTTTTTGCGGGCCACCGGCTATTGCTGCCACTGCATCGAATAATCTTCCTGTGCTGCTTGTTTCAATACAACTAATATTTTTGTCTATCATCGTTTTTATTGATTCAACTGAATTATCTTTCATGAAATCCAATGTTGGAAAGTTCTTTCCGAAGGTTGAGTAAACATAAGCAAAAGCAATACGCCACGGTTCTTTAATTGCATTATCTCCGCCTGGCAATAACATGTTTTCCAAATGTGAAACTCTTTGCAGAAAGGTATAGTCGCCAACAAATATCTCTCCTCCCCAAATTTTGTTATCGTAGCCGAGCCCTGTTCCATCTAAAACAATTCCGATAACTTCTTCGTTTAAGTTATGTTCAGTCATGCAAGAAGCCATATGCGCATGATGATGTTGAATGATAAATCCATTTTTCTTATTACTATCAATTAACCATTGCGACGACAGGTAATCGGGGTGTAAATCTCTAACAAAATACTCAGCTTTGCAGTCAATTATTTTTTGAAGATGATCCACTGATTCTTTAAAGAAATTATATGCTCTATAATTTGAAAGATCACCAATGTGCTGACTTAAAAATGCTTTATCATCTTTCAGTAAACAGATTGTATTTTTTAGCTCGCCTCCTAATGCTAAAATATTAGGATAATTCTCTTTCAAAAAAATG
>CAJHYN010000218.1_pt1 | contig 15494 bp, 13 predicted proteins | sample 9198641 | NCBI WGS metagenome assembly CAJHYN01 (sample SAMEA7708370, study PRJEB35096) | sediment metagenome | biome: marine neritic benthic zone biome [ENVO:01000025]; feature: sediment [ENVO:00002007]; material: shallow marine sediment [ENVO:03000034] sea grass bed [ENVO_01000059] ... | reverse complement strand
GCAATCACTAAAATGTATGATGCAATTCTAACTTGTGTGGGAATAAGTTTTCTTGCTGTTGAAATAATTATACTTGAGAAAACCAAAACAAATGTGGTAGCAAGTCCCATTCCTATCCCGTTTTCAGCCGACGTAGTTACAGCAAGTACAGGACACATTCCCAACACTTGTTTGAATACAGGGTTGTTTTCCCACAAGCCTTTGATATATTCTTTTGACAAACTTACTTGATTACTCATTTTGTACCTCCCGCATTTTCAACGGAACGTAATTTTTCAATTCCATCATTCAATATAAATACAATAGCCTTTGAAGAGATCGTTGCACCGGTAATTGCTTGAATTTCATTCGGGTTGGAAGGATCAACTCCCTTAACCCAGTCAACTTGAGGTTCTGTACTCAAGTTTATGAATTGATCTGTAAAAGGCTTTTCAACAATCTTAGTTCCGAGGCCCGGTGTTTCAATCTGTTCTAAAACCTGCAGCCCAATTACTTGTGATAATTCTTCGTTCAATCCTGCCATAATTCTTATTTTGCCCTGAAAACCGCTTCCTTCGTAAGGCAAAGCATAACCAATTGAGTTTTCATTTTCATCAAATACTTTATAAACTTCAAAATCCATTTCCATTTTTTTATATGATTTAGCCTGAGGCTGTACCATAAATATAGCTTCTTCAGTAGCAGCTTTTCTGTGCGCAATTATTTGAGGTTCTGCCCACTTACTTATTTCGGAAAGCAACCCACCGGAAATAATGCCGATCACTGAAAGTGTTATTAGCATTTTTATTATTGTTTTCATTTTGCCTCCCCGAAAATTCGTGGAACAGTATATTTATTAATCAACGGAACAAATCCGTTCATAAATAGGATTGCGTACATAACGCCTTCTGGTAAACCGCCGAATAATCTTATGATCACAACGACCAGTGAAATAGCTGCACCATAAATCCACATCCCTTTTGAGTTTAGCGGCGAGGTAACCCAGTCTGTTGCCATAAATAAGGCTCCCATTAAAAATCCGCCGGAAAGAATATGGAAAACCGGATCAGGATAAACAGCCGGATCAATTAACCAGAAAATTCCGCCAAATACTATCACACTTAAAACCATCGAAACAGGGATTCTCCAGTTAACCACTTGAATAGCGATCAAAAATATTCCGCCGATTAAAATTGCAAGTGATGATGTTTCACCTAGTGAACCGCCAATGTTTCCGAAAAGCATTTCCGATTTGCCTGCAAAGACTGCATCAAACTTCATTGCCGAAAGTGGGGTAGCTGATGAAACAGAATCAACAGCGTAACTTGGTTCAGACCATGTTGTCATGGGCACCGGATAAGTAGCCTGTAAAAAGGCACGGCCTACTAAAGCCGGATTAAAAATGTTAAATCCCAATCCGCCAAAAATTTCTTTGCCAAGTGAGATTGCGACAATCGCTCCAAGAGCTGTCCCGAATAATGAAAAATTAGGAGGCAAAATTAGTCCGAGTAATAAACCGGTAATAATCCCGCTTCCATCCATAATTGAAATTTCTCTTCCGCGGATATACTTAATAGCAGACTCTGTTAAAACACAAACAGCAATACTCATACTAATAATTATCAACTGGTAAAACCCAAAAAATATAATCGCTGCGATCACCGCGGGTATTAAAGCATAAACAACCATCCACATGGCTTGCTTTGTCGACCATCTGGAATGAATGTGTGGTGAGCTGGTCAGCTCTAATTTGTAAGCCGGATTTGCTGTAGTTAATGTTGACATTTTCTCTCTTCTTTATTCTGCAACATGAAAAATTTATTTAAGCTGATTTTCTTTCTCTTTGTAAATCGATTACTCTTTGTTTTCCTAATCTGATCCACTGGACTAACGGAATATTTGCCGGACATGTATAGGTACATGTTCCGCATTCCATACAAACAGTGATGCCCAAGTCTTCGGCTTCTTCCAATTTATCCATTTGTGCAAATCTTGATAACTTTGTTGGTGTTAAATGTAATGGGCATGCATCAATACATTTGCCGCATTTCAAACATGGTGTCTCAGGATGATCATTAACTTCTTCAGCAGTTAAAACCAAAATACCTGAGGTAGCTTTCATAATCGGTGCTGAAAAATCAAACTGTGCGACACCCATCATTGGTCCGCCGACAACAACTTTTACTGCTGTATCTTTTACACCGCCGCAGTATTCCAAAATATCACTAAGAGGGGTACCAACTCTTGCAATAACATTTTTAGGGTTGTTTATTCCCTTGCCCGAGACAGTAATCGCCGCAGTAATTTGCGGTTCGCCTTTTACAACTGCATCGTAAATCGCAATGACTGTACCGATGTTTTGAATTACAACACCAACATCCAAAGGCAATTTACCGGGAGGCACTTCCCTATTGTTTACTGCTTTGATGAGCATCTTTTCCGCGCCTTGGGGATATTTCGTTTCAAGCACTTCTATTGTTATTCCGTCATACTTTGCTGCAGCTTCTTTCAATTTTGCAATTGCTTCAGGTTTGTTGTCTTCAATTCCGACAGCACCTCTTTTAACGCCAAGAGCTTTCATCGCTAAATTTAATCCGCCTAAAAGTTCTTCTGTTCTTTCAAGCATAAATCTATAGTCACGAGTCAAATATGGCTCACATTCACATCCGTTAATAATCACTGTATCAATTTCTTTGTCTTTTGGGGGAGTCAGTTTCACAAAAGTAGGAAATGCAGCACCACCCTGACCAACTATTCCTGCTTCTTTTACTCTTTCCCTAATTTCTTCAGGGGTGATTTTTTCAGGATCAAGTTCAGGCATTTTCTCTAATTCATTTTCTTCAGAAGCATCAATTAAAAACGCTTCTTTAGGGAATCCGCTCACATTTGATTCGTTTGTAATTTTTTTCACTTTGCCAGATACCGAACAATGAATCGGGGAGGAAATAAATCCATCAGGCTCAGCTACAGTCTGTCCGGCTTTTACTTCATCTCCTTTTTTTACTAATGGTTTAGCAGGTTTGCCAATATGCTGCGAAATAGGTATAACCACATTTTTGGGATTTGGCATTATTTCAAATGATAAGTTTTCAGTTAACTCTTTAAATTCCGGGGGATGAACACCGCCTGCAAAAGATTTAGATTTTTTGAATAAACTCATATTTTTACCGTAAGCCTTATTTTTAGTAAAATGACCTTACAGACATAAACTATGCCAGCCATGTCCGTTTTATAATTATAAAAAATGTTAAAATAGATTGAATTATCTAATTTTTTAAATAAGCTTTTTTATTAATAATCTAACCGTTTTAAGAATTTTTTCAGAAATGAAAAAACTTCGAAAATGTTGAGAAATTTAAGATTTACTATCTGATTCTAAGCTGATTTGCCAGCTAACGAGGGAGTTAAATATTCTCTTAGTTTTTCTTTTGAATACTTAAAATCTGAGTTATCTAAATTCTTTAAATCAATATTGATTTTCTCTTTTTCAAAGTGAATAAAGAAAATTGAAGCATGATTTGGGCTAAAATTATCAATTGATGCGCCTGCATTTATAAACCTGATGTCTTTTCTAAAATATTCAACAAGTTCATGGCTGTGTCCGTGTAAAACTAAGTTGACCTTGTTTTCGCGGAAAAGTCTAATCAACTTTTTCTTTCCTCTAAGTTTAAGTGTGTATGATTCAATCGCGTTCCACAACTGGCTTTGCGAGCTTGTAGCTTCAACATTGTTTTTGTAAAAATGGTGATGCACAATCACAATTCTCTTTTTGTCCTTTACTTCTTTACGTTGAAAAAGTTTTTCAAGAGCATAAAATTGACCTTTATAAATTTTGCCATTTGAAGCAAATGGGTTTTTTAGCTTTGAATATCTGTCAATAGAATTTAATGCGAAAATCGCAATATCTCCGATAACTTTACAATAAGGGAAAGGCATATCGTCAACGGTAATTGATCCATCCATTAGATCTTTGAAATTTTTGTAAAAAGTTGAAACTTTTGCTTCATAGTCTATTCTTTGACATTTAGAAGGAAAATTAACTACATCCAAGGCTGTCTGTACTCCACCGAAAATATCATGATTTCCAATAGTAACCGAAACCTTTTGAGGATCCCACAAACCGTTATTTACTAAAATCCTTTTTAGAATTTCAAAATCAACCTCTTCTGCATTATCTGAAATATCACCAGCAATTACCAGGTGGTTAAATTTCTGTTTAAGAGCAAACTTGAGCAATTTTTTAAATTTCTTAATATTGTCCGGCTTAAATTTCCTGCTAAAGTGAAGATCTGATAAATGAGCAATTTTCATATTAAAAGGATTGGCTCTTTTTATTCGATTCTAGTATTTATTGATTTAGAAAAATAATCTTTTTTCGGACACCCTTTTGTTAAATTAACGTTAACTTAAAAAATAGATTATCTCCTCTTGTGGTTAACAATTTATTAATAGAAGTTTTTTTAGAAAAAATAGGCTTATTTTTTTATTTTAGAAGTTCGCTTTGGTGAATTGTCTTAATTAAATTTTAGAGAAAATGCAAAAAAAGAAAATATTGTTTATTGGTGGTTCTATAAATCAAACCTCAATGCTCCACAAAATTTCAACTTACTTATCAGATGATTATGCTTGTTATTTTACCGGTTTTTACGCAGATGTGCTTTATAATTATTTGGTTCAAAAAGGATTCTTAAATTTTTCCGTCGTAGGCAAAAAACATATTGAAAGAACAAAAAAATATGCTGAAGAGAACAATTTAAAATTAGACTACCGCGGATTAAGCAATGATTATGATTTGGTTTTTTTAAGTTCTGACTTAGTTGTTCCTAAAAATATTCATAATAAAAAAGTCATTCATGTTCAGGAAGGTATGACCGATCCTGAAAATTTTATGTACTACGTTGTTAAATTCTTAAAACTGCCAAGATGGCTTGCAAGTACTGCTATGACAGGAACATCAGGCAGGTACAATATATTTTGTGTTGCCTCACACGGCTATAAAGATCACTTTGCAAATAAAGGTGCAGATAGAAACAAAATTGTTGTAACCGGAATTCCTAATTTTGATAATGCTAAACAATTTTTGAATAATGATTTCCCTCATAAAGGTTATGCGATGGTTGCTACTTCTGATGCGAGGGAAACTTTCAAATACGAGAACAGGAAGAAAACAATTTTTGAAGCAAAAAATATAGCAGGTAATAAACAGCTTTTATTTAAACTGCATCCCAACGAAAAACTTGATAGAGCAAAAAGAGAAATTGAAAAGTGGGCGCCAGGATCATTTGTTTATCAAAAAGGCAACACAGATCACATGATTGCTAATTGCGATATTTTGATTTGTCAGTATTCATCTGTAGTTTATATCGGTATAGCATTGGGTAAAAAAGTCCATTCTTATTTTAATTTGGAAGAACTTAAAAGGCTTACTCCTATCCAAAATGACGGGACCTCGGCAGAGCGAATAGCAAAAATAGGCAGAGAATATTTGGAAAATGAGAATTCTAGTTCTACTGAAATAATTAATAGGTTTGAAGTCAAAGAAGAAAATTATATAGGCGATTTGATGACGGGAAAAGTTGCATGAAAAATTTAAAAGTCATTACAGTTATTCAGGCCAGAACTGGTTCCAGCAGACTGCCGCAAAAGGTATTGATGTCAATTTGTGGGAAACCTCTTTTAAGCAGAATGATTGAAAGAGTTCAGCGTTCAGAACTATGCGGTCAAATAGTTATTGCTACTTCTACTGAAAAAGAAGACGATGCGATTGAAGAACTTTGTACAAAATACAAACTCGATTTATACAGGGGCAGTTTAAACGATTTACTGGACAGGCATTATCAAACCGGCAAAAAATATAATGCAGATGCAGTTGTAAAAATACCTTCCGATTGCCCTTTGATTGACCCTCACGTAATAGATAAAGTGATCAAGAACTTTGTTGACAATTATCCTGATTATGATTTTGTAAGTAACCTTCACCCTGCATCATTTCCCGACGGAAATGATGTTGAAATTATGAAGATGGGTGCATTGGAAAAAGCTCATAAAGAAGCTGAACGTCAATTAGAAAGGGAACATACAACCCCTTATATTTGGGAGAATCCTGATAAATTTATGATCAATAATATACTTTGGGAAACTAACCAGGACTTTTCTTCGACTCACCGATGGACAATTGATTACGAAGAAGATTACATTTTTATCAGATCCGTTTATGAAGAATTGTACCCGCAAAAACCTCATTTCAGTCTTTATGATATTTTAAACCTGCTTGAGGAAAAACCATTTATTCATAAAATCAACAGCAAATATGCAGGCAAGTACTGGTATGAAAATCATTTGAACGAATTAAAAAATATTGATGAGTTCAAAGAGAAAATTCAAAAAGAAAGCAATCAATAATTTTTATAAATAATTGAGAGTTATAAATATGCCTAACACAGTTAGTTTTAATGAAAATTACCCTGTAATTGAAAAGTCAGATGCATTATACAAACGTGCACTTGGATTGATTCCGTCAGTTACCCAAACATTAGCAAAGGGACCCACTCAATTTGTAAACGGTGTTGCTCCAAAATATTTAGCAAAAGGCAAAGGCTCGCATGTTTGGGATGTTGACGGCAACGAATACATTGATTACAACATGGGAATAGGCCCGTTGTCATTAGGTTATGCTTACGATAAAGTTGACAATGCTGTTAAGAACCAACTTGAAGACGGTATCACTTTTTCGTTAATGCATCCATTGGAAGTTGAAGTTGCTGAATTGATTAAAGAAATAATTCCAAATGCTGAAGCTGTAAGATACAGCAAAACCGGCGCAGACGTAACAAGTGCTGCGGTTAGATTAGCCCGCGCTTATACAGGCAAAAATAGAATTCTATGCTGTGGTTATCACGGCTGGCATGATTGGTATGTAAGTGTTACAGCAAGAAATGTGGGTATCCCTGAAGCTGTGCAGGCAATTACATATACTTTCAACTATAATGATATCGATTCTCTCAAAGCTGTAATTGAAGAAGATGTAGCGGCAGTAATTTTAGAACCTGTTGTATTTCAAGAACCAAAAGATGATTTCCTTCATAAAGTTGCAGAGTTATGTGAAGAAAAAAGCGTTCTCTTAATTTTTGACGAAATGTGGACAGGATTTAGAATGGCACTTGGTGGCGCCCAGGAATACTTCGGAATTATTCCTGACCTTGCAACTTATTCAAAAGCAGTTGCAAACGGAATGCCTATTTCAGTCTTAACAGGCAAAAGAAAAGTAATGGACCTAGCCGACGAAGATATTTTCTTTTACACAACATTCGGCGGTGAAGCTCTTTCGCTTGCTGCTACAGTGGCAACCGTAAATGAAATGAGAGACAAAAATGTAACTGCTTATCTGGACAGCCAGGGTAAAAAACTAAAAGACGGTTATAACGAAATCGCAACTAGACTTGATTTGGGTTACACAAAAGCTATCGGTTATAACTTCCGATCAATGGTTACTTTCGATGCAAGTGCAGGCGATCCGTTACTGCTCAAATCTTTAGTTCAGCAGGAAGTTATTAAGAGAGGATTATTATGGTCAGGTTTTCACAACCTTTGCTTCTCACACTCGGATGCTGATGTTGAATATACATTAAAAGTTTATGAAGAAGTGTTACCGATCTTAAAGAAAGCTGTTGAAGACGGTACTGTAGAATCACAAATAAAAGGTACACCTGTTCAGCCGGTCTTCAGAAAAACTGATAATTTTAACATTAAACCACTGCAGAAAAAATAATGGAATTATTCTCATTAAAAAATAAAACAGCGATTGTGACCGGAGCGTTGGGTTTAATAGGTAAAGAACACTGCCATGCTTTATCCGGAGCAGGTGCAAATGTTATTGCTGCCGACATTGACAAAGAAAAATCAACAGAATTTGCAGCTACTTTAGATACTGAATCAATCGGATTAAAATTTGATGTTACTGATCCGGGAAATCTTAATGCTGCTAAAGATAAAATCTTTGAAAAGTTTGGCAAGATTGATATACTTGTAAACAATGCTGCTATCAATGACATGTTTGAAAACCCAAAAGCAGCTGCAGAACAATCTAAATTTGAGAACTATCCGCTTGAGTTGTGGCAAAAATCTGTTGACGTGAATCTTACAGGTGTTTTTCTTTGCTCGCAAATTTTCGGATACGAAATGGCAAAGCAGAAATCCGGAAGCATAATAAATGTTGCTTCAACTTACGGGATAACTGCTCCAAACCAATCTTTATATATTGACAAAGAAGGCAATCAATCATTTTATAAACCTCCGGCTTACTCTGCAACTAAAGGTGCAGTGATTATGTTTACACGGTATCTTGCAGCTTATTGGGGTAAAAATAATGTGAGGGTGAATACTCTTTCGCCAGGAGGAGTTGAAAACAATCAAGACGAATTCTTTGTTGAAAAATATTCTGAAAAAACTCCGTTGAAAAGAATGGCACAGCCAACTGATTACAAAGGAGCTCTTATTTATTTAGCAAGTGATGCTTCAAGTTATATGACGGGAGCTAACCTTGTTGTTGACGGCGGTTGGACCTGCTGGTAATTTATAGTTATTAAACTTTGGACAAATATGGAATTAAGTGACCAAATTTTAGAGAAAGCAAAAAAAGTAAAACTCGTAATGACTGATTGCGATGGCGTATTAACCGACACAGGTGTTTATTATTCTAACGTCGGTGAAGAGATGAAACGTTTCTCTATCCGTGATGGAATGGGTGTTGAAAGATTAAGGAAGTTTGCCAATTTGGAAACAGGCATTATCTCCGGCGAAAATACAGATATAATGCGTCACCGAGCAAGAAAACTAAAAATCAAAGAAATCCATTTGGGAATTAAAGACAAAGTTGAAGTATTGAAATCTCTTTGCGATAAGTATAATATCGGATTTGATGAAATCGCATTTATTGGTGATGATACAAATGATGTTGAAATTATGAATCTTTGTGGTTTTACCGCTTGCCCAAATGATGCTACAAGCTTTGCAAAAAATATTGCAGACATAGTCGTTGAAAGTAATGGTGGTTATGGGGCTTTCAGAGACTTTGCTGAAATAATTATTTACGCTAAATCAAATAACAAATAATAAAAGAAATCTATTAGGGAAAAATATGGCTCAAGAAAGAACAGTTAAAGTAGGCGACCGTTTTATAGGTGACGGTGAACCAGCTTACATTATTGCTGAAATTGGAATTAATCATAACGGATCTTTAGAATTTGCAAAAAAATTAATAGACGGTGCAGTATTTTCCGGATGCGATGCAGTAAAGTTTCAAAAGAGAACTCCCGAACTATGCGTTCCAAAAGATCAATGGAATATAGAACGCGATACCCCCTGGGGTAGATTAACTTATATTGACTACAGGCACAAAGTAGAATTCGGGAAAGATGAATATGCAGAGATCGATAGGTACTGCAAAGAAAAAGGCATTCATTGGTTTGTTTCCCCATGGGATGAAGAAGCAGTTACCTTTATTGAACAATTCGATCCGGTGATGTATAAGATGGCTTCTGCTTCATTAACCGACAAGGGCCTTTATGAAAAAGTTAAGTCAACCGGCAAACCAATAATGATGTCAACCGGCATGTCTAGGATGGAAGAAGTTGATGAAGCCGTGAATTTAGTTGGAACTGAAAACCTATTAATTGCACAATCAACGTCGACTTATCCTTGCAAAGTTGAAGAGCTTAACTTAAATGTAATTCATACTTATAAAGAAAAATACCCAGGTGTGCCTGTCGGATATTCAGGGCATGAAACGGGATTAGCGCCTTCATTTGCCGCGGTAGCTATGGGTGCATCATTTGTTGAAAGACACATTACATTAGATAGAGCCATGTGGGGAACAGATCAGGCAGCATCTGTTGAAATTCAAGGATTTTTCAGATTAGTTTCAAACATAAGAGATATTGAAAAAGCATTGGGCGACGGAATTAAAAAGGTATATGACAGTGAGCTCCCTTCAAGAAAAAAACTCAGAAGAGTAAAATAAATAGATGGAGGGCTGATGGATTTAAGCCAAATTCAAATAATGGGATTTGTACTTATAATTTCCGGAGCGCTTATTATTGTAGCTTTTGAAAGAATAATTCCATACAACAAAGATCAAAAAATATTCAGGAAAGAATTCTGGCTAGATTTTTTCTGGTACACCATTTTTCAAAGCTATGTATTAAGCGTTGTTATTTCATTATTTATTGAGTTTATTGATAACTCGACTCAATTCTCGAGATACCAATTATTATCATCATGGCCTGTATGGCTACAGGTTGTATTCTTTGTAATAACACACGATTTGTATATTTATCTCTTTCACAAATGGCAGCATAAAAACAAATACCTATGGAGACTTCACGAAGCTCACCACTCACCAAAAGAAGTTGATTGGATAGCTGGGTCAAGATCTCACGCTTTTGAAATTTTAATTAATCAAACGGTAGAATTTCTTCCGTTAATCCTGCTTGGTGCTGCTCCAGAAGTAGCAATTTATAAAGGTGTTATAAGCGCGGTTTGGGGTATGTGGATTCATGCTAATGTTAATGTAAGATCAGGTAATCTCCAAAAAATTATTAACGGCCCGGAGATGCATAGGTGGCATCATTCAACCGGTAAAGGAAGAAACAGAAACTTTGCTACTAAATTTGCAATCTGGGATTGGATATTTGGCACTGCATATTTGCCTGATCAAAGGTGTGACGAATACGGATTAAAAACCTTCTTTCCTAGCAATTACTTTCTGCAGTTAGCTTATGCTTTTAGAAGATTCAAACGAATAAAGTAATATTTTCAAGACCCTTTAGCCCCTGAATTAGGGGCTTTCTTATTTCATAAGTCTAACTGTTTATAATGTGATATCTATATTTTATTTTTATCTAATTAATTACGATAATATTTAGTATAATGAGTTTATACAAAATATTACAAAAAGATTTCTCTATTAATGAATGAAATAATGATTTACTACCAAATTTCAGTTGCATACACTATTATCAACTGTATAATCGCTCTAATAATTTTCTTCATGGTTAGGAGAAGTTTTATTAGTCAATTTTATTTCCTTTGCGTGATGCTGTTGGTAACTTTTGGATTAATTTCTTTCTCATTAGAATTTGATTTTATAAGTAGCTATAAGAATATTCTGGAAAAAATTATTGTTTTTTTATATTCATTGTTCCCCTTCTTTTTTATTCATTTCATAATAGTATACGTGGGCTATGATAAGAAAATAAAATCTAAGATTTCTCTTTTCACAATTTATTTTACAGGCCTATTCAGTTACACACTTATACTACTTAAATTAATCCCCGGCCCTCTAAGCAACGGCTCTCTGACCCCAAGTGGTTATATGTATTATGTTACCTGGATGTCAATTTTTTTTACTCTTGGTGTTGCACAATTATATTCATTGACTGGCGGGTTTTATGAAAAAACTGTTAAATCTAAACTTATATTTTCCGGTTTTGTTTTCTTACTTTTTTTTCTTCCCGGCCCTTTTTCAGAAACAGTAATTTCAGCTTTAATCGGTGACTACGAAGTAATTTATTATTTAACTTCAATACTTGCGCTTACTTTATCTGTTTACTATGTCTTTAGGCATAAAGCAATAGTAACAATAATTGATGCTCTCAAATTGACTCTATCTGTTATGAAAGACGTTATTATAAAAACCGATCATAATTTAAAAATAGAGATCGTAAAAGGTGATTCAATTGTACTATTAGGATACAAAGAAGAAGAACTAGTTAATAAAAATCTAAGCGAATTGATTGAAGCACCCGAATATCTCGAAGGCTATTACTCTATGACTCTTTCGAGGAAAATGAAGGAAGGTTTTTTTGATGCAAAAGTGATTAGAAAGGATAATTCTACCTTACCATTGAGTTTTTCTATAACTCCTATAATGGATAACGAAGTTATAAACGGATATATATGCATCGGCAGAGATATGACCGAAAGCAAAAAGCACGAAGAATTATTGGAAAAGAGAGTCGAAGAACGTACCCAACAATTAGCAATAGTAAATGAGGAGTTACTTAAAGATCTTATAATTAGGCAGAATGTTGAAAAAGAATTATTGAAACAAGCTGAAGAATTAAAAGAAATTAATGCTAGCAAAGATAAACTATTTTCTATTATTGCTCACGATTTGAAAAGTCCTTTTACTGCAGTACTCGGGTATTCAGAAGATTTATCAACTAACATTGAAGACCTTACAGATAATGAAATAAGATCTTACGCAGCAGACTTACATAAAGCTGCAAACTCACTCCATAGATTGCTTGACAACCTTTTGGAATGGGCTATTATACAGAGGGACAGAAAAGAATTTACACCAACTAATTTTAACATTAATGATCTTGTAAAAAATATAATCCGCCTTTTTGAATCAACTGCAAAAGAAAAAAGTATCGAGCTTAAATTCAATTATGAAAAAGAATTCTCAGCTTATGGTGATAAAAACATGATTGATTCTGTAATAAGGAATTTAATCTCTAATGCAATAAAATTCTCCAATTTTAATTCATGTGTAACTATAAATATTCGAGAGAATGATAATTTTCTGCATTTAAATATAGTCGATAAAGGCATTGGCATTGACCCTTCAAAGCTGAGCAAAATTTTCAGTCTAAGTAGCAATTACACCAGAGAAGGTACAAATAAAGAAAAAGGAACCGGGTTAGGATTAATTTTGTGTAAGGAATTTATGGAAGCAAACAGCGGCGAAATAAAAGTTGAAAGCCAAGAAGGTGAAGGTTCTGTTTTTACAATATCAATTCCGAAAACAAAGCATTTTGATTGAATTTGAACATTTGTTAACAATTCCATAATTTGATATTCCAACATATGAGATGTATTTTTTTGCTTCTTGGCTTAGCAAAAGAATTCATGGAAAACAAATGACTTACATAAACTTAGAAGAAATTTTAAACAAAAATTATCCCAAATTATTCAAAAATAAACCTGAATTTGTCAAAAAGCTAATCCTAAAATTCTTTACCAATATTTTATATATCAACGAAATAAATTACTTCTTTAAAAAATGCGAAGATAAAAAAGGAATTGAATTCATAAATAGCGTGTTTGAACATCTCAATTTTTCTTTTAGTATTTCAGACAAAGATATTGCAAAAATTCCTTCTGAAGGAAGATTAATTTGTGTTGCAAACCACCCCATTGGCAGCCTTGACAGTTTAACTCTACTTAAGGCAATTTACAATATCAGACAAGATGTGAGAATCATTGCAAACGATATTTTATTGGCTATTAAACCGGTAAGAGAGTTTATTCTACCTTTCAAGTTAGAAACAAAAAAAGTACAGAAAGAAAATGTAGAAGCTATTGGTAATGCTCTAAAAAATGAAGAAGTGATTATTATGTTCCCTGCAGCAGAGGTTTCAAGATTAAGCGGTATTTACGTTAGAGACGGCAAATGGAACAAAGGCAGTATTTATTTTGCTCGTAAATATAATGCTCCAATTTTACCTGTATATGTTAAAGCAAAAAATTCTTTCCTCTTTTATTTTGTATCATTACTTCATAAGTATTTTTCCCGCGCTTTATTAGCTCACGAATTGTTCAATAAAAAGAATAAAACGATCAGCTTAAAGTTTGGCGATCCTATTCCTGCAAAGTCTTTTCAAAAGAATTTCATAAATGACAAATTCCAGACAAAACTTCTAAAAAAGCACGTCTACTCAATTGGATTTGATAAAAGTGGTACATACGCCACGGAGCAAAATATTATTCACCCTGTTGACCGTAAGCTGATTAAAAGAGAATTAAACAATTCAAAAGTACTTGGTATGACTAGTGATGATAAAATGATTATCCTCACCACAAAGGAAGATTCCCCTAATGTTATCACAGAGGTGGCAAGGTTAAGAGAAATTACGTTTAGAAAAGTGGGTGAAGGAACCGGTAAAAAACTTGACTTAGATAAGTTTGATGATTTATATAAACACATAATTGTTTGGGATGATAAAGAGCTTGAGATTGTTGGCTCTTACAGACTTGGAATAGGCAGGGAAATTTTGGCAAAAGCAGGTACTAACGGATTTTATACTTCCACTCTATTTGATTTCTCAAACGAATTTGTTGAAAACTACATCGTTGATTCAATTGAGCTCGGCAGAAGTTTTGTACAGAAAAAATACTGGAACACCAATGCACTGCACTATTTGTGGCAGGGTATCGGTGCTTTCTTAGCACACAATAATTTTATAAAATATATGTTTGGCGGTGTAAGTATAAGTGATTCATACCCGTTGGGGGCTAAAAGAGCTTTGGTTTATTATTTCGATAAATGGTTTGGATCACGAACAACTTTAGCAAAATCAAAAAACAAGTTTGAACTCCCGAATAATTCAATTAACGAATATGCCGAAAAGTTTACTGGTGAAAACCAAAAGCAGGATTATTTCATTCTTAAAAACCTAATGAAGCCATACGGTTTTACCGTACCGATTTTATACAAACACTACTCCGAATTATGTGAAGATAATGGTGTTAGTTTTATTGATTTTGGGATAGACAATTCTTTTGAACAATGTATTGACGGTTTGATTTTAGTAGACATAGATAAAATCAAACAAGAAAAGAAAGACAGGTATATCAACTGCTTTGTACCTAATGCCGCTCACGCTTAACAATTGACATACCTGTGATTAATTCTATAAATTCGGAATTCTTTTTGAGCTTGGGTATCTAACAGAATAAACAAACTTTTTAGTTGTATTTTGATTTGGATTCAATTTTATAACCCAAGTAACTAATCCCAATTTGTTATTTACCTTTGCGCCGATGCTTTCAATAAGCTTAACTTCTATATCCTCATTTTTAGAAATTGGAATCTGTTCTTCAAGAGTTAGTTCTATATGTGATTTCTTTTTATTACTAACAATAATTTCAAAGCCGAATATTCTTTCGATATCAGCGCTTAAGAATTTATCCTCGGTAAAATCTTTTAATAGTTTTCGTTCAACAACTATGCTTTTGTCCCGGCCCAATGATACATTTAGTTTCTTTTCTGTTATTGTTGGGTCAATAAAAGTTTTACCCACATAAGCATTTTCAAAATAAATATTTGCTTGCCCCGGTAAAAAATTGTATTGATTCCAGTCGTTTATTTCAGCAACTAAAAATGCTCCTGGGTCATATTTAGGAGCAGCATAATATTTATACTCTGCAGTTAATGAATGGTTTTGCAAAGCTACAACATGCGGTTTGCCATCCGAGGGAATATCATATTTAATAGGTGTTGAATATTCAACTGATAATTGTGTTTCAAGCATTTGTGTGAGGTCAGCTAAATTTCCCGCTTCATCCATTTCTGGAACTAAAGTAAGACTTTCTAAAGCACCAGGTTTGGCTTTCCTGAGGTCCCTTTTTTTATACAGGGCAGGATATTTTTCCCTAAAATCAATAAACCATGGATTGAGTTCCGGTTTATTATTGTTTTCATTGGGATTGCGGGTTGAAATTACAACGTC
>CAJHYN010000381.1_pt1 | contig 15598 bp, 17 predicted proteins | sample 9198641 | NCBI WGS metagenome assembly CAJHYN01 (sample SAMEA7708370, study PRJEB35096) | sediment metagenome | biome: marine neritic benthic zone biome [ENVO:01000025]; feature: sediment [ENVO:00002007]; material: shallow marine sediment [ENVO:03000034] sea grass bed [ENVO_01000059] ... | reverse complement strand
TTCATTTTTTACATCTGTCCATCTTATTGAATGACCTTTAACATGCGAATGTGACGGACCAATCTGAATTTTTTTGTATAAATCTTCTATAAGAAATTTATCCCCTTCAACAACAGTGTGAACATCTCCTGTATACAGATTTTTAACATACCCGGTTAAGCCAAGTTTTTCTGCTTTTGTTAACACAAACCATCTGAATCCAACACCTTGAACCAAACCTGAAACTATTATTTCTGCTCTAACTTTGTTTTCTTCCATTTTTGTTTAATAGGAAGTCTAAAATCTCTGAAGTAATCAACCCGGTAAATATTAATACGGCACCAATGAATCCCAAATTACTGATTTTTTCATTTATAGCAAAGAAAGCAAATACTGCTGCGAACACAGGCTCAAGTGTAAATATCAATCCAGCCTTAGTAGGCGAAATTAACTTCTGATATCTAGTGTGAAGTATTGTTGTAATAAAAGTAGCAAAAATTGCCGTGTATAAAATTCCAGTAATTAAGTTAGTAGTTAAGTTAAATTTTATAGGTTCAATATTACCGGCAGAAAAAATTACTCCCGCTAAAAGTGCTAAAACTGCAGTAAGATAAATCTGCATTATTGTTAATACCCAAAAATTATGCTCCTTTGATGCTTTATCCAGATAAACAATATAAAGTGCAAAGAAGAACGCACATATCAATGTTAAAGTATCACCAATATTAAAGTCCCCGCCAATTTCACTAATAAACTCATTTAAAGATTTTCCACTGCTTGAGAAAAATATGATACCAGCTGAAACTAATAATACGCCTACTATAGATCCGAAAGTTGGTTTCCGGTTACTGATAATAATTTGTAAGAAAGGAACCATCACAACAGCAGTACTTGTAAAAAAGCCCGACTTTGTTGCTGATGTAAATTTTAATCCTACAGTTTGGGTGGCAAAACCCATAAATAAAATTAATCCCAAAATTGAACCGGCAATAATAGAGTTTCGATCAAACAAGTTTCTATATTTAAATAAAAATGGTGTGATTAAAATTCCGGCAATTATGAAGCGCGCAGCTATAAAAAGCATTGAAGATGCATCGGTAAGTGATTCTTTAACAATAACAAATGTTGCTCCCCACAAAAGAGTAACAATTATCATTGTAATTTCACCTAAATATTTGCTTGGAAGATTGTCAAGGATTTTAGTCTTCAATAGAATAGCCGTATTGTTTTAGCAGGTTAGGATTTGTACGCCATTTGTCTCGAACTTTAACTCTTAATTCCAAATAAACTTTACGCTGCAAGAAATCGTCAATTGCTTCACGCGAGTATTTTCCTAATTTCTTAATTGCTTCGCCTTTCTTTCCCAAAATTATCGGCTTTTGAGTTTCTCTCTCAACTATGATTGCTGCTGAAATATAATCTTTACTCTTTTCTCTCTCCTTAAAGTCTTCAATCAAAACTTCTGTGCTGTAAGGTACTTCATCTTTATAGAGCTCAAAAATTTTCCCGCGAATAATTTCAGAAACAAAAAATCTTTCGTTTGCATCCGTTAGTTGGTCGTCAGGAAAATACTTTGGATGTTCAGGCAACAGTTCGATTAATGATTCTATTAAACTCCGGATATTAACTTTAAGTTTTGCAGAAAGCGGAATTATTTTCGCAAATAAGTTATCATTACTAAATCTTCCAGAGATATTTTTAATTTCATCTTCATTGGAATTATCAATTTTATTGATCACTAATATTTTAGGACATTTTTCCTTTCGAATAATTTTTTTTACCGAATCATTATTTAATAATTTTTTCCCCTCTTTATCGTTTTCAATATCTACAATTAATACTAAAACATCTGTTTCCTGCGATGATTTAAAAACATGATCCAACATTTTTTCTTGGAGCATATATTTAGGTTCAAGTATACCGGGAGTATCCAAAAATATAATCTGATAATCTTCTTCCGAAAGAATTCCTAAAATTCTTTTTCGTGTAGTTTGAGGTTTGGAAGTTGCAACAGATAAATCTTGCCCTAGCAAAGCATTCATCAGAGTTGATTTGCCTGCGTTTGGCAAACCTATTATTGTTACAAAGCCGGATTTTGTTTTCATAAATTGATTTAATTAACGATTCGCCAATATAGATATTGGATTTCTGAAAGGCAATTAAGTCCTTAATGATAAAATTCCATACAAAATGGTAAAATTTTTAAAAAGCTAATGATAGAACGCCTTTTAATTTTTTGCTTCAATAGTTTACGAGCACGAAAGAATGATGAATACTTACTTAATAAGTTTAGTTGTCATTATGTCATTTGCAGTCATTGATTGTAAATACTATAAATGGCTACCCATGACTATAAGTGACTATGATTCACCTTGTTTCCTAGTTTATAGAAATCCCATCATCATTTGACGTTTAAGGGTCTTTTGTTTGTAGCTTATTTACTGAACTAGTGAGTAAAAGTATTAAGTTTTCTTTTAAAATTTCTGTGACTTTCAACAATGAAGTAGCCACTTATAAGAAGAAGCATTGTCAACGACAAACCAATGTATAGAACACTTGAATCATCAATAATGTTCGGCATCTGAGGGATATATTCTGAAACAAAGTTAAAAATTTTCTCTCTTGCTCCCAAGCCAGATTCTGAAGCAGCAAACTCAAATTCCAATTGTGAAAATAAATACCCTAATGTACCAACAACTATAACAGAAAATAGAGACATTATTGAAACAAACAAATTTTTTGTGCTTTTTTTAGCTTTAGGAATCTTCAATATTTTATTCATTACAAATTCATTTATCCATTTAGGAGCTTCATCGACCTCTAATTTTCGAAGAATAGTATCTACCATTTCGTGCGCATTTAATTTTTTCTCAGCTTCGGGATCAGAATTTATAATTTCCTTCAGCTCCTTAATTTCAAACTCATTAAGTTCGTTATCAATATATTTATTCAATATTTCATCATTCAGTATTTTCATATTACCTCCTGGTAATTATGCTTTAACAACAAATCCCGTAAAGCGTTCCTTGACCTGTGCAGCAGTACCTTGGCGTTAACTAAAGAAACATCCATTACCTGGCTGATTTCATTTAACGACATGTTATCAATATAAAATAAAATAATTACTAATGCATGCCTAACAGGTAGTTTATTGATCATTTCATGAATATATTCTTTCGCATTATCGGTAGTTGAATAAACCATATCATCTTCCGCGCTTAAATCAAAATTATCTTCAATAGAACTCATTTCTTTTTCAATCTTTCTTTTTTTACTTGCGGCAATAGTCAAACCTGTGTTATAAACAATTCTGTAAAACCAAGTTGAAAATTTTGCATCACGTCTAAAAGTACTTAACGAATTGAATGCTTTCAAAAAGCTGTCCTGTAAAGCCTCTTCAGCATCCATTTCATTATTCAAAATTCTTCTCAACAGTGAAAAAGCTTTGTGTTTATACCTATCAATGATTAAAGAAAAGTCGCCATGGTTTCCTTTAATTACTGAGTCAATTATTTCCAGGTCTGTTAATTTTTTCATTTCATACTTATGACCGAAAAATGTTCAAATGGTTACAATTATGGTTTTTTTTATGTCAGCTCGAGTGTTCTGCCGATGTAAATCGGCAGAACACTCGAGAACTATTAATGAATCACATCTCGTTACGAACTCATTTCTTTCGTTCACTAGATGCGATAATATTTGCATAAAAGTTTTTTAGCTAAATTGTAACCTATGGCTGCCCTTGTTTAGTCAAACGCAATAAACACAAAATAAACGAATTTGAAAAGAATGTAACCATTTTTATAAATTTTAGTCAAATAGATAAAAAGGAGAATAAAATGAGACCAGAAGAAGTACTTATACCGATAATGTTTTTTTTAGTTACAGGATCCGTGATAATCTCATACGTTTACTTTAGATCAAAAGAAAAGCAAATGATGATTGAAAAAGGACTGTCTTACGAGCAGATGGTAGAATTTCTAAAATCAAAAAGAAATCCTTACACAATTCTAAAAATAGGAATCGTTATAGCTATAAGTGGAATAGGCATTGGATTAGGAAGCTACATTGGTGAAAACTATGAATATATGGGCGGTATAGTTGCCTTGTTAGTAATCGGATCAATCGGTTTAGGGTTTATTACTGCTTTCTATGCTACGAAAAAATATGAAGTTGATAATCAATTAGAAGATAAGGAAAAAGCCGAGTAACTCTCGGCTTTTTTGTTTATTCAAGCTCGTTTTCTTCAAGCCATCTTTGTGCATCAATAGCTGACATACAGCCCGTACCGGCAGCAGTAACAGCCTGACGATAAGTTTTATCAGCAACATCACCTGCAGCAAACACGCCTTCAATACTTGTGTAAGTTGATCCCGGTTTAACTAACAAATATCCTGTTTCATCCATTTCTAATTTGCCTTTAAAGAGATCAGTGTTTGGTTTATGCCCTATGGCAATAAATAATCCATCAACTTCAACTTCTTCTAAAAAACCGTTTTGGGTATCTTCAAGAACAACTCTATTCATTACTTTTTTGTTATCTTCTTCTAGTCCTTTTACTTCTTTGACCACTTTGTTCAAATTAAATTTTATTTTAGGATTCTTCTTTGCTCTTTCAAGCATTATGTTTGAAGCTCTAAATCCTTCTCTTCTGTGTGCGATTGTTACTTCGCTTCCAAATTTTGTTAAGTACAAAGCTTCTTCCAAAGCAGTGTCACCACCGCCAACAACCATTATTTTTTGATCTTTAAAGAAAAACCCGTCACAAGTTGCACAAGCAGATACACCGTAACCCATGAATTTAGTTTCGCTTTCTAAACCGAGTAATTTAGCTGAGGCACCGGTAGAAACTATCACAGCATCAGCAGTATATTCTTCTTTATTTGATTTCAAAACAAAAGGCCTTTGTGAAAAATCTACTTCTGTAATTTCTTTAAACAAACATGTAGCACCAAATCGCTGGGCTTGTTTTCTCATTATGTCCATCAATTCCGGTCCCATAATTCCTTCTTCGAACCCGGGATAATTCTCAACATCGGTCGTAATTGTTAGCTGACCACCCGGTTGTAATCCTTCAAAAATCATTGGATTTAAATTTGCTCTTCCTGCATACAATGCAGCCGTCAATCCAGCCGGTCCCGATCCTATTATTATTAACTTATGATGATTTTCAGTCATTTTATATCTCCAGTATTTTCAATAATTCCTTTCGTAAAAATATGTTTTATGAATTCCTCTTCCAAAAAATTATTTTATTTTCAAACTATTGGATAAAAGTTTTATTGAAAGGATTCGTCTAACAGATTAAACTTTTATAAACGTCAAATTTCGTTTAAGCCCTTTTAATCTGGCTCTTTTGATTGGGGATTCAGCAAATTTTTGATTAAATGTCCTGTTTGATAAACCATCTATATCTGCTAAAGTTATTTCTTTATTTGTTGGAAGGAAATCTTTGTTATCAGTAATCCGGCTGAATTTATCATTCCACGGACAAACATTCTGGCAGATATCGCAGCCAAAAGCCCAGCTATCAAATTTATCTTCAAATTCTTTAGGTATCGTACCTTTATTTTCGATCGTCAAATAAGAAATACACCGATTTGAATCAACAACATACTCTTGAACTATCGCGTCAGTCGGACAAGCTTCTATGCAGGCTGTACATGAACCGCAGAAATCTTGTAAAGGCTGATTATATTCAAATTTATAATTGGTAATTATGTTGGCAATAAAAAACCAGCTCCCAATTTCACGGTTAATTACATTGGTGTGTTTTCCCAGCCAGCCAATACCGGATTTAACTGCCCAGGCTTTGTCCATTACCGGGCCTGTATCAACATAAGACTTTGAATTAAAATTATTATCAATAGATTTTAATTCCTTCTCTAGTTTTTCAAGCTTCTCCCAAATAATTAAATGATAATCTTTTCCCCAGGCGTAGCGTGATACTTTTCCTTTTGATTCTGGGAAACCATCTCTATGGGAATCACCGGAATAATCTTCATCAGTGTAATAATTCATTCCCAAAGAGATTACACTTTTTGCATCAGGCAAAATTTCTTTTACATCTCCTTTTTTATCGAGATTATTTTCCATGTACTGCATTCCCGCTTGATAACCAATTTCAATCCATTTTTCGAGATTCTCTATTTCTTCAACTAATTCATCAGCTTTAGAAAAACCAATAAGGTCAAATCCTAACTTACGGGCTAATTCTGTAACTATTTGGTTGGTTACTTTCATAGTTATATGAAATGAAAGTTTAATTTAAAAATTAATCTTTTCAGCAGGGCTTTTTATTTTGTTAATTGAATAAGACGAAACATGAGTATAAATTTGAGTAGTTTCCAAACGTTTATGACCCAACAATTCTTGAATGTACCTAATATCTGTTCCGTCGTCCAACAAATGAGTTGCGAAACTATGCCTTAAGGTATGAACCGAAGCTTTCTTTTTAATTCCTGTTTTACTTAACGCTCTCTTAAATACGGTTTGGACACTCTTAGGGCTGTACTGCCCCCCTTTTTGACCTTCAAATAAATAATCTTTTGGTTTGTATTCAGTGTAATAAGTTTTCAATAAACTGAGAACATTTTCCGAAAGCATTACGTAGCGGTCCTTTTTACCCTTACCCTGCCTGATGTGAATTTTCATTGCTTCGGAATTAATATCCTCCGGCTTTAGATTGAGCAGCTCACCCAAACGGAGCCCGGCAGAATATATCAATAAAAGCATAGTTTTGTGTTTTAGATTCTTAACTTGATCAAGAATTTTCGAAATTTCTTTTAAAGTAAGAATTGTTGGAAGAACTGAGGGTTTTCTTAATTCAATATTCAGCGCATTTGGTACAGTTTCACGAAAAATGTTTTTATACAAATACCTAATTGCCGCTACAACCAATTTCATTGAAGAAAAAGAATAATTTTTTTCCGTTTTACAATAATGGAGATAATCATTAATTTCCTTGTCAGTTACCTGTTTGACTTTTAATTTGCTTACAAATTCCAAAAACAACTTAAGAGCGGAGATATAATTTTTCACTGTCTGAATAGAATAATTTTCAATTTCAAGTTTTTGAGCATATTGATTAAGCAATTCTTGTTTTTTCATACAATATGATGTAATTTACGTGTTAAACGAACATAAATATAACATATAGTCCCGTTACACGCAATGCGTGTATTGAGACGTTAGCTGTCACCCAAAAGAACCGTACTACAAATGCATGAACATGATTTAAATAGAGTAGAGTTTTTCTCCAAAGAAGATTTGGCAGGAGGACATCAACTTGCAAAAGGAGAACATATTTTAAGAAAAGAAACTCTCTCTGATTATACTGATATCAACGATGTTTTAGAGCTATATCATATTAAGAAATACATTGACAATGAGTTGTATTTAAAAGATTGGACACAGGAAGATATTAACGATTTTAAGCAAAAAGTAAGTGAGTACGGAAAAATTGTAGGACGGTTTATGGCAAGTATCAATAATGATAATTTTATTGATTTGTACGAAGAAACCTTACATAGTTATATCAGTTCATTTTGGGAATTAGTTAACAACCAGAATGTCTTCAAACGAATATCAAAGGACAATTTCAGAAGTATTCTTTCAAAAGAAAATTATTTAATACATGAGATTTTAACACAACAAGCTTTAGTCAAATATTATGACACTGAAATAAAGAGCTTTTTATTAACCTATTCTAATTCCGCTGAAATACTACTCTCATTTTATGAAGTTCAAGACGAATTTAATAGAAATCAGAAGTATATCCCTAAAAGCCTATCAATAGAAGATAAAGAAAAAATTATCTCTATGTATTTAGATTCTAATGATGTGAATTTAAATTACATTGGATTAATTCAAAATGTTAGAAATAGAAATGATTTCAAAATTTCAGATAAAACACGGCTGAAAGCAAAAAGACTACATAAAAGTGAAACCGAGAAATTTTTCACTGAAAATGGAGGTATGAAATATGGTGTTTCTATTAGTTTTCCTGAGAACGCTTCTAAAATTAAAGATGGATTTATTGATGATAATCTAATTGCACATTATTCATACAGTATAGATTACATAAAACAAAATGATAACCCATATCTATTATTTCAGAATTTTAAATACCTATTTGAATATATAGACAGGCAAAATAGAATAAATCTTGTCAGTAAAAAAAGTCAGATGGGAGTGTTTGAAAGGATTATGGGAGTCCATTCTCAAAACGAGTATCGGGGTGGAACAGGATTTTCATTGTCTGAAATGACATCACAAGGTCAGATATCCGGTTACAATAAGATAATCACTGAGTTAAATACCTCATTAGAAGAAGTTTTGAATTTTGTTTTTACAACTGCATTACGTGAGAATTATATGTTTGCTGACAATGCAAGGTTTTCAATACCTACAGCCACATCATACTTTGAAAAAGTAAGATTATTAGCTCCAGAATTTGAATCAACATTAAAACAATTTAAGCTCTTTGTTGAAGATGGTGTTATTGATTTTGAGCTTTTACAAATCTCTTCTGTACCATCAGCAATAAAAGATATTCCAAGCTTAAATGATAAGAAATACATTTATTTCAATGACAAAAATGAAATAATGCTTAGTTGTTCTAATATATTCTTTTCAGACCAAACACTTCTTGCATACGTTGACCCTTATAAAGAAAAAAAGTATCATACGTTTTTTAATTTACTTGCAAATGAGCAAGTAAAATTTAGTAATTATGAAGACCATCAAAAACCGCGATTAAAATATCTAATTGATAACGGCTTTATATCAATTGATAATAATGAATTTATAAAAGTTACAAATCCAGCACGAGTATTGATCCTTAAGGATTTGTATGACAATGAAGTAGGTTCCTATTATCATTATCCCGTTGACATCCAACAAGAAGTACAAAAAATGGAAGTTGAGGATATTATTAGTTTTGAGAGTACGCTGTTTTCAAAACCAGAACAAGCATATTTTAATTACTTCCTAAATAAAAGTGAATTTACAAATGGTCTGGATTTAAGAAATAGTTATTTGCATGGAACCCAAGCAAATCCTGATGAAATTCAAAAACACGAATATGCATATTTTACATATTTAAAGTTGATAATTCTGGCAATGCTGAAAATGGATGATGATTTAATGATTTCGAATGTAATTAAAAATGGATTATAAAGGGCGAACAGCTAACATTTTGTATAAGTAATGGCAGGTAAAGTGGTAAATATCAAGGTTTGTAGCCCGCTCAAACTACGTAGCGGTGTGACAGGAAAGAAGCCCGCAATCTGCCACTACTCATACAATTTACCGTTACCAGCAATTAGAGTAGACATCATACAACAAAAATGAACGATACTATTTCATATAAAATCCATGATGCTTACATGCTTCCTTATGAGGTAGCTATTAATCGTGATGCTATGAAGTTTCATGAATCTAATAATGAAATTATTGCTTCATCAAGGATATATTTAATATGTAGATTAAAGAAGAAATTTATTTCATCAACTATATCAAGACCAGAGGTTTTATATGTTGGAGAGACATTTAACAAGGATACAAGATTTAGTGGACATGAACATATTTTAAAAGCAACCACTATGATTAATACAAGATGGAATCCTTTGCAACGAGAATATATTGGGGTTTATTTTCTTCATATTAGATTTTCATTCACAGGATTTACATTATTCAATAACAACCCATGGGATTTATTTCAAGAGATTAAGGATATAGATAGTAAAACTTCAGTTCAACTATTAGAACGACTATATATCAAGTTGTTTAAACCAGTCTTAAACTCTATGCATAACAATGATAGGATAAAAGAAGATAACCTCATTTTAAGAAAGTTATTAAATAACGATATAAAATTCATTCATCTTGACATTGGAATGAATGAAACAGAATTCCAGTTTTATTCTAATAATATAGACCAATCAGAAGATTGGTATAATTATGATTTGTTGAAAGAAAAAATAATTCCAGGATATATTGACACTTTTCCAAAACAAGCTAAAGCTCATTGATTTATGGATACATTAATAGAATTAGGCAAGTTTTTAATATCAACTTCAGTTATTGGGGGTGTGATAGTTTGGATTTTTAAAGAGTTTCTTAAACTGAAATTTTCTAAAGAGGTAGAAAAACAGAAAGGTGAAATTGATAACTACTTTCATAAGGAAAAATTAAAGTTCACAAAACTACATGAGGAAAGAGCTTTGGTTATAAGAGAGTTGTATTCAAGATTATTCAATTATCATAAATCATTAAAATCTAATTTGAAAGATGTTGAGAATGTTTCTGAAGTAGAATGGGAAGTCAAAAAGAAAAATATTGATACTACTTTTCTTGTATCAAAAGAATTCAGTGATTATTATCACAAGAATAGGATTTTACTTAGTTCCGAATTATGTGACCAGATTGAAATGCTAAAGAATTCGCACTTAGAGGCATTAAAGAAGATAACTATCTCACATTTTTTAGCGTCTAATATGGAATCGGCATCAAGTTTAGAGGAAAGAGTAGATGACTACCTTGGATATGAAAAACAATTAAGAAATATTGTTGAAGTGGAAATATTGGCTCTAGAAAAGCAATTAGAAAATGAATTTAGAAAAATATTAGGAGTAATTGAAAAATAAAAGCTGGTAACAATAAATATACGTAATGCGGGGCTATTTGGTAAATTTGAGCATTAAAACATTTAATAAACTATGTAGCAGTTTGAAAGTGAAGTGCCTTGAAATCCCGCACTACGCATATTCGAGACGTTGGGGGTCATGCAAGGAGACGACAGTATTTCATAAATTATTCTTGAATTGGAATTTTAAAATTGTATTTTTGTAACATATGGCAGATAAAGCATACATAACAGCTAGAGTCTTTAAATGGGCAAGAGAATCAGCAAAAATGACTGAGGAAATTGCTGCGTCTAAAGTTGCCGTATCTGTTGAAAGGTTAAATGAATGGGAAACAGGCGAGAGTTTTCCAACAATAAGACAAGCACAGAATTTAGCAAAAGCATATAAAAGACCTTTTGCATTATTTTTTCTTCCAGAAATACCAAATGATTTTCAACCACTCCAAGATTTCAGAAAACCAGGTTCAAAGGAATTGAGTACTTCTTCAATTTTTATTATTCGTGAAATTCAGCAGAAACAAGCTTGGATTAGCGATGTAAATGAGGAAAATAATGAGAATATTGTTCCATTTGTTGGAAGATTCTCAATTAAGGATAGTACGATTAAAGTAGCTCAGGATATACTTGCAACATTAAATATTAATCCACTAAACTATAAAATGAATAATCCGATTTTAGAATGGATTGATAAAGCTGAATCAAATGGAATTTTTATTTCAAGAACTAGTTTTATTCATTCGCGTTTAAAATTAGATTCGAATGAAATTCAAGGTTTTGCCATTGCTGATAACTATGCACCTTTTGTCTTTATAAATTCGGATGACTGGAATGCACCTCAATTATTCACTTTGGTTCATGAACTTGCGCATATTTGGATTGCTGAAACTGGTATTTCTAATGATTTGGAGCCATCCATTAATAAAGGAGGAAACTATAATCCAATTGAGCTATTTTGCAATGAAGTTGCAGCCAACGCTTTAATGACTAAAGAATTTATTGAAAACCTTGATAAAAAAGCTTTTAACAATGTTAAAGAAGTATTTAAAAATGCAAAGACTATTGGAGTGAGCTCATTTGCTTTAATTGTTAGAGCATTAAATCTAAATATTATCTCATTGAATTCATATAAGAAACTAAAAATTGAAGCAGACGTTGAATATAATGAGTTTCTGAAAAGGGAAGCAGAGAAAAAAGCTAGACAAAAAGAAAAGAAAAAAACTGGAGGGCCAAATTACTTTTTATTGCAACTAAATAGAAATAGTCGATTATTTACACAAACTGTACTAGATGCTTTTCGTGGGGGTTATATTGAGCCAACTCAAGCAAGTAATTTATTGAATGTTAAGGTAAATAAATTCCCCAAACTTGAAGCACAAATGTATAGTTGAGTATAACTGACAAAAAATATTGTTTAGATGCAAATGTGCTTATTCAAGCATGGCAAAAATACTACTCACCAAAGGTATGTCCAGCTTATTGGGATGTTCTTAATTCTCTTGGAGCTCAAAATAAGATTTTAATGCCCGAGATTGTCTATGAAGAAATAGTTAGAACTGAAGATGATTTATCAAAATGGTTAAAAGCAAGCGATATCCCAATTAGAAAAATTGACGAGAACGTTACAAAGTGTTTACAGGGAATTTATTCGTTTGACCCAAATCATAAATTTTTAGTTGATAATACTAAAGCTCGGTCATTAGCAGACCCATGGGTTATTGCACATGCTATTAATGAAAATGCAATTGTTGTAACAAAGGAAGAGAAAGTTACTGCACTGAATTCAAAGAAAATCAAAATACCAAATGTATGTGAAAACATGAATGTATCTTGGATTAACGATTTTCAAATGATAACTGAATTGGGTATCAGATTTAGCTGTGAAATAGTGACTGAATAAGCACGAACCGCCAACAATGTGTATAATTCATAAAGGTTTGGCTTCGCCGATTTTCAATTCAGAGGTTTTCGAGTGGTATCACCCGCATCATATTTGGGTGGTAACTTGATAGGTTTGAGACCCGCAATCCCTTACGAAATCATACACTTAACGGTTGTGTGCAAGCTAAAAAAACTGTACTTTCCTTAATCGGTAAGGAACAAAATAACCACTTTGCTGTAACTTGAACTTCTAGAAAACGAATCGGAAAAAATATGAAAGAAAATAAAGCATGCATTATCCCGACAATGCGATACAAAAATGCCCGAACGGCAATTAATTGGCTTTGCAACGCATTCGGATTTGAAAAACACCTCATAGTCGAAGGAGAGAATAATACCATTGCGCACGCACAACTGACATATGGTAATTCCATGATTATGATAAGTTCTGAAAATGAAAACGAATATGGGAAACTGGTAAAAACGCCCGAAAGCCTCAACGGAATTAACACTCAAGCACCTTATATTGTAGTCGAGAAAATTGATGAACATTATGAAAAGGCCGTTGCTGCGGGAGCAAAAATTCTAATAGAAATTAAAGATGAAGAATACGGTGGCCGAGGCTACACATGCAAGGATACTGAAGAATATATTTGGAACTTTGGTTCATACGACCCTTGGACTGAAAACGAATAGTGAAAAGCCGGCACACAACATTAGCTATACGTAATGCGGGCGAAAATGCTGATATAAAAGTGATTACATTAAACAAACATATCGGCATGCAGAAAGTGTAGTGCCATGAAATCCCGCACTACGCTTATACTTGACCGTTGGCAGCAATTTAAAAACTGAGTATTATGAAATATTCAACTATTATTCTGATAATCGTTTCGGTTATTCTAATGAGTTGTAAATTAAAAGACAATAAAGAAAATTTAACTATGAATCAGCAAGAATCTAAAATTGTTTCAAGCAGTATTGCGATAAATGCAGTACCTTCAAAAATCTGGAATATTATTACCAATAAGGATTATGCAAGAATATTAGGAAATGAATTTGACAAGAACGCATTTGTGGAATCTGATTGGAAATTAAATTCTAAAGTCCATTTTAAATATGAGCCAAATAAAACTATATCTACTGGAACAATAACTAAACTGGCAGAAGAAAAATATATTCAAGTCGACTATAATTTTAGTGGCTTTGAATATGTTGAAAAATACTCAATTGAAGAAAATGGTTCTATTTCTGAACTTTCAATTTATGCTGGACCTTATGGTTCTGATTTTGAAGCACAAAAAGTGGTTTGGAAAAATTGGTTGGCAAAAGTCAAAGAATTAAGTGAAAAATAATAAAGCATAAACGACTATGAGTACCACACCTGAACACGACAAGCGAATGGCAGAATTGACATTTGCAGAAGTTTACCCTCACATGTCACTAAAGTCGAGAAAAAAGGAGGAACAAAGGAAGAACTACATCAAGTGATTGAGTGGTTAACCGGTTTTAACGATAAAAAAATACAAGGACTTATTGATGACAATGTATCGTTTAAGACATTCTTTCAAAAAGCAGAATTAAATCCCAATGCCCATCTAATAAAGGGCGTGATATGTGGTTATAGAATAGAAAAAATCGAAACACCACTAACCCGACAAGTTAGATATTTGGACAAGTTGGTGGATGAAGTTGCAAAAAGACGAAAATTGGACAAGATTTTGCGAGTTCCAAAAGATTAATAAAAAACTGCTGCCAACAATGGCTATAAGTAATTGCTTGTTCTCGCCTACTTTGGAAATTCCTGCGGAATTTCCAACTTCGTGTGTACTTGCAAAGTTAAGTGTTAAACCACGCAACTACTCATAGCCGAGACGTTGGCAAAAATTCATAAAAATGAGAGAAGATTCAATGACACATTTTGTTAGCTAAATTATTAGGTAGAACTTTTGACCTAAAGATAAAAAGCTTTTTTAAATAAAAACATTAAAACAATTAATCTAAGAATATGAAACGAATACTATTATTAATCTTGCTCTATTTATGTAATTATTTATCCGCGCTTTCACAAGAAATAACGGTAGCAACATTCAACGCTGAATTTCTGAATAAATCTAAGGTTCATATTAAATTTGGAAAACCATTTGACCTTAGTCGTGAACCAAAAAGCGTGCAAAAGTTTTGGAATGATGATGCCAATCGAACAGCCAAATTGAAAGAGGCATCGGCAAATGTTGCACAAATGATTAAGCGCATAGATGCAGATATTTTAACGCTTACCGAAGTTGGAGGAAAAGAGGATTTGGAGGTTCTACTTGCAGAATTGAATCAAATTGGTGTTAATTACAACCATTGGGAGGTGTGCGACTGTACAGATAAAAATACGGGACAAAATGTTGCTGTTTTCTCCAATTACCCGCTTAAGGAGGTTTGGCCTCAAATTCCGGGAAGATCAATTTATTTGGAAGAACCGGATGGAGATTCGGAAGGCGAAACCGGTATAAGCAAAGGATTAAAAGTTACCGCAACGATAAACGAAAAAGATATCGACATTTTTGTTTTGCACCTCATTAGTGAACGAAAAGGGTACGAAAGTGATGCAAAAAGGCTTGCACAGGCAACCATTGCAAGAAGAGCGGTAATCAAACAATTAAGCCGTGGAAGGAAAGTGATTGTTACAGGCGATTTAAACTCTGAGAAAAGGAGCGAATCTGTTTACCGATTAAGAGGCTTTGACGATGTGTATGAAGAACTTATTCAAACAGGACTGAGCGACTATTTAGAAAATTACGATGTGCGCTGGACATATAATTTCCGGGGCGAGCCGGAGCAAATCGACCATATTCTTGTATCGCCGGGATTAACGAATAAGTCCGGAATTAAAACAAGTATTTTGGAAACCAACGATGAAAAAATTTCAGACCACAACCCGGTAATTGTTAAGCTTAACTTGCGTTAACCCAGTTTATGCATTAGTACAACATAATTTTCAGTAACATATTTACTTTATGAGCAATTACAAATCTTTTTCTTTTAACCATTTCCTAATGCAAAGCAATAGAATAACTGGTTGCTATAAAATGGATTAACGGT
>CAJHYN010000335.1_pt1 | contig 15659 bp, 12 predicted proteins | sample 9198641 | NCBI WGS metagenome assembly CAJHYN01 (sample SAMEA7708370, study PRJEB35096) | sediment metagenome | biome: marine neritic benthic zone biome [ENVO:01000025]; feature: sediment [ENVO:00002007]; material: shallow marine sediment [ENVO:03000034] sea grass bed [ENVO_01000059] ... | reverse complement strand
TCCCATTGTAATTTAAAATCTGCTGCAGCTATATGTGCAAAAATATCCAGCAAATTCTGAATCAAAAGATACAAACCCCTTTCTATTATCCACAACAAATCTAAATCATTTTTTAGATTTTCAATCGTAATATTTTTACGCTTTTGCAGATTATCAAGATCGATAATAATTGAATCTAAGTGTTTTTTTATTTTTTCTAAATCAGGCATTTAACTTTTGTTTCAAATAGTACGATTTAATTTTTCTGAGATTTTCATTTGCTATATATTCTTTGCGAATTCTATTTTCAATTTCAATTCTTCCTAAAAAACCTCTTTCGAATAATAAGATGTTTTTATTAACGATTCTTTGTGATATTGCTGGGTTTGCTTTATTCAAAATAACTACATCAATTTTGTCAGTTTTTAGCAGTAAAGATAACTCACCGTTTATCAAACTTTCATAACCAAATGGAAATTTATTATTATCTCTGTAATTATAATTTTTGTTTAAGTAAATGCATATATCTACGTCATGATAAAAATCTGAATCAACAAATGAACCAAATATATATGCAAATTCAATTTCTTTTCTTCCGCTAATGTAATTTGTAATTTTATCTATTATTTGTTTTTTACCTAAGGACATTAAATGTATTAATATATTATTGATTCAAAATTATTTCTTAATACTTGAATATTTTTTATAGGATTCTGATTTACTTTTAATTTCATTATACAAAATCTTTCACCTCAGCCGCAAAAAAGGGCAAAGTCATCTGTATTTATCCAACAGTGAGTATAATTAAACCGTAACGCAAAGCCTATTGTTTCTGAAGGTCATTTCGTATTTCTTCGAGTGAATATTTTTCTTTAAGCTTTCCCAACTCTTCAAAATTTGTCTCTAATTGATTTAATCTTTCAAGCATAGTTACGTTGCCCAAATTTTTGGGAAGAGATACTTTTATAAAAAACAGTATTAATCATTTTCCTTAAATTTTCAGTTCAAAATAACTTATAAAGGTTCGCCCCTTGAAATCAATATATCGAATATCATCTTTAGTGAAAAGTAATGAAGATTTTGTAACTATTTAGTAAGACAACAATGGTTTTTTTTATATAAGTCATTTAATTCTATGAAATCAATTTTCTTTCTCGTGATTTTTTCTAAATCCGCTATAATTATTCCCAGTTCGATCAAATCAAATTCTTTTTTGCTTAAAAAACCAACATCAATATCACTCACTTTACTAAAACTAGCAGAGTTGAAAGAACCAAAAATCAACGCAAAAATTATATTTTCATTCTTTTGCAAATTATCTCTGATTATAAAAACAACTTATCTTTAGTATTCATATTCATTATTATCTAATTTCTCGTATTATTACGCTACAACTTTTTTAAATTTTTCTTTTTTACTTAATCAGTCTTTAGTTTTATTAGTATACTTATCACTCAAGGCTTTCTGAAATTCATTATACATTTTAGAACTTGATGAACTTTCGATTGCTTTAACAGCAACATCCTGGACTTTTGCATATGCTTCATCTAGTTTTTTGCTTAATTCATTTATTCTCTTTTCCTGTTCAGAAATAGTTTTTTCATAAGATTCTATTTTTGTTGTTAGAACATTTTTCTGTCCTTCAAATTCTTTAACAAGAAATTCTTGTTTACTTTTGTTTTCTACAATCAATCTTTTGGATGTTTCATCAACAGCCTGTGCAACAGTTTCATCAAGTTCTTGCTGAAATTGTTCTACTTTGTTTTTCAATTGATTGGCATGATCTTCTTGTTCCTTAATAACTGATTCTCTCTTATTTAGTTCCTCTATTTTGCTTTCCAGTTTTACATTAAATTCTTTTTCCTTTTTATTTAACTCGTCAGCAAGTTTATCTTGTGTAATTTGTTTGTCCCTTTTGAAATTATACTCATATTCTTCTTTTTGCCTGGCTGCGTCTTTCTTTTCTTTTTCATCCCTTTCTTTGATTAATATTTCATGCTCCTTTTTTTCTTTTTCCCATTCTGCTCTTAGGTTTTCAATCTCCCTCAAGGTGGTTGATTTTCTGTAATCCATGTCCTGTTCAAATTCATTTTTTTTCTGATTCTGAGCCTCAATTAAAGCAGCAAGAGCATGAGCAGATTTTTCAATTTCGAATATATCCTTCAATTCGTTTTCTTTTACATTAATTGCACTTTGAATATCTTCATATTTTTTAATCTCTCTTTCTAAGTTTTCCTGAAGTTTGCCAAGCAACATTGTAGATTCTGATTTAAGTGACATAATTGCTTTAGATACAGAATCAACTGATAAACCATCAACTTTCTGAATTATTTCCTTCTTTGCTTTCTCTTCTACAATTTTTTGAGGTTTAAGTTGGAGCTCTTCTTTTTCAGCTAATTGTTTCTCTAATGCTTTATAAGCTTTCCATAATTCATTTTTAGGGCTGGTGTACAATACTTGTTTCTTGGTTGAATTATCTTCACTCATTTACTTTCCTTTGGTACAATTTATTAAATTGATTATTATTTTATTTACCCTGTTCTGAATATGCTTACTTTCTTTCCTCCTCGGTGAGAAAAGGATTTTTAATTTTTTGTTTTCCCCTTTGAGCTTTAAAATTACTTAGTTTTTCAATCATTACAAAAAAGTTATTCACTTTAGTGTAATTTTTTCTGGGAAATAAATTCCTAACTGTGTCATTTGATTCTTCAACGCTTTTTGTATTTCTAACCATGTTTTATTTTTTCTTTTAAGAAAAACAAATCCAATTTATCTTTTTCTCTAAATGTATTTTTTTATTTTATGAGAAAATGTATAATAGATACAGGGAAACCATTTAATTATGGTGTCAAAAGAAATACTCTGCTTAAGCAAAAACAACATTATCTGTAAAAACATTATTTTTTCTAAATGCATTTCTTGTATCAAGAATCAATTTCGCATTCTCAGAAATGAATTCATAATCAAAACTATCGTGGTCAGTGCTTAATAGTATCAAGTCGTATGAATTAATATTTTCTTTAGTTAATTCAATAGATCTCATATTATAATTATATTTTCTAGTTGGATGCAGCTTAGGTACATATGTATCACTATAATCAACTTCGGCACCTTTTTCACGTAGGATTTCGATCAACTTAAGTGAAGGAGATTCCCGTATATCGTCAACATTTTTTTTGTAAGCTGCTCCTAGTATCAAAACTTTTGATCCTTTTAAGGATTTCTGAACTTCATTTAATGCCTCCATAGCACGTGTAGCAACATAATATGGTTGCATTGTATTTATTTCACCTGCTAGCTCAATAAATTTTGTGTTTTCTTCATACTCTCGGGCTTTCCATGTTAGGTAGAAGGGATCAATAGGAATACAATGACCTCCTAAACCTGGACCTGGATAAAAAGCTTGGTAACCAAATGGTTTTGTTTTTGCGGCTTCAATCACTTCCCATATATCAATATCCATTCTATGAAAAACCATCTTTAGCTCATTAACTAATGCAATGTTGACAGATCTGTAAATATTCTCTAAAAGTTTTGTAGCTTCAGCTGCTTTAGTACTACTCACGGGGATAGTATTAACTATAATCTGATCATAAAGTTTTAATGCAGTCTCTAAACAATTTTTTGTAACACCACCAACTACTTTTGGTATAGTAGCAGTAGTAAACTTAGGATTATTGGGATCCTCTCGCTCAGGTGAATATGCTAAATAGAAATCTTCTCCTACAATAAACTTATCTTTACTTACACTCTGTTCTATTGGAGCATTTTCGAATTTAGGCAAAATAATTTCTTCGGTTGTACCAGGATATGTTGTTGATTCTAGAGTTATAAGTTGCCCGCGACGCAAATATTTTGATATAATCTTACTTGTATTTTCTACATACGACATATCCGGTTCTCTGTGTTCATTAAGAGGGGTGGGTACACAAATAATTACCACATTACAAGAGTAAAGAAGAGTAAAATCATATGTCGGTGTAAATAGTTTAGTTTTAATTGCGTTATTAATTCTTTCAGAATTAATATGTTTAATATAACTTTCACCCTTTTCTAGGATTGGTATTTTTTCTTCATCTACATCAAAGCCGATAGTATCAAATCCTTTTTCAACAAACTCTAATGCTAACGGTAAGCCGACATAACCTAAACCTATAACACCTATAACAGTTTCTTTGTTTTCAATTTTTTTAATTAATTCCACTTAATAATCTCGCTTTTAACACAGCTTCGCCATGTAAGTCACATGGACTTCAAAAAGTTTTTTATATAAGGTATTTTAGTCACCCTCACTGACAGGAAGAGTAAAAAGTTAAGTCACAAAGTTAGCTTTTTTAAATCAAATACAAAATTAAATTTATGTTACTATCTTATTTGTATTTTTATTATATGCTATATGAAATATTTTTAATACATCTTTTCATAATTTGTCGTATCATCTTTTTTAATCCACAATGATGAATCACCTTTGCCGATATATAGAAATTTCTTCTTAAAGATTTTTGCTGTAATAGATGTAGGCGTGAGCACAATATAGAACAACATGGTCAATATAACTCTTGAAACGAACCATCCCAAAACAAATGAAAATGCCATCCAGTATTTGTATACAAATGACAAAATTTTTAATGAACTCATTAGCAATATTAACAATACTAATATCAATATCAAGTTTGCAAAATTATAATATTGATATAGATCAAAAGTGAATTCGAAAAAACTTTTGAAGTTGAATAAAACAAAAAGGACAAAAACTACTGTTAACAAAGTAAATCTGAATTTCTTTATACTCTTTTGACTATAATCAATATTCTTTATTTCGTGATCCACGTCACTAATCAAGCTCATATTTTTCCTTCCAATTTATGTCGTCTCTAAATTCAGGTTGTTCATTCTTGTAAAGTAAAAAATTACCAAGCACCAACTTATCCATCTCGGTTCTCATAAAACATTTATATGCGTCCAACGGTGATTCAACTATTGGCTCACCTCTTACGTTAAAAGAAGTGTTTACTATTAGCGGGCATCCTGTTTTTTCATAAAATCTCGAAATTAAATTATAGTATTTAAGATTATCTCTTTTGTTTACCGTTTGTATTCTTGCTGTGTAATCAACATGAGTAATTGCAGGTACCTCGGAACGTACTATATTTAGTTTATCGATCCCCCACAATTGTTTTGCGTCATCTGCCATAGATCTTTGTTTTTCTTTTTTAACTTCAGCAACAAGCAACATATATGGGCTTTCTCTATCTATTTCAAACCACTCCCTAACTTTATCTTCTAATACAGATGGTGCAAATGGTCTGAAGCTTTCTCTAAATTTTATTTTTAGATTCATTCTTTTCTGCATATCAGGTGAGCGTGCATCACCTATGATTGAACGGCTTCCTAGCGCTCTCGGTCCAAATTCCATTTTCCCATTAAACCAACCTATAACATCACCATTTATAATTGAACGGGCGACTTCCTCCAACAATTCATTTTCATTCAGATACTTATGCGGGATTTTATATTCGACCAAAAAACTTCTTATTTCGTCATCTGAGTATTCTGAACCCAACAGTGATCCTTTTTGAACATCCCATCCATTCTTCTCTATTAGGGGCTTATCCAAATGGTTATAATAGGTTGCCAAAGCTGCACCAAGTGCTCCGCCTGCATCACCTGCTGCGGGTTGAATCCAGATCTTATCAAAAACTTTCTCTCTTAATAGCTTACCGTTTGCTACACAGTTTAGTGCTACTCCTCCTGCTAAGCAAAGATTAGATTCTTCAGTCTGCTCTTTAACATTTTTTGCCATCCTTAAAACAATTTCTTCGGTTACTTCTTGAACTGACCTTGCGAGGTCCATTTCCTTTTGAGTCAACCTTGATTCCGGCTTTCTCGGTGGTCCTCCAAATAGATTATCGAATTTAGAATTAGTCATCGTAAGCCCAGCGGAATAGTTGAAGTATTCCTGGTTCATATAAAATGATCCATCTTCTTTGAGATCAATCAGTTTATCATAAATCAAATCGACATACTTGGGCTCACCGTAGGGCGCTAATCCCATTATTTTGTATTCACCAGAATTTACTTTAAAGCCAGTATAATATGTAAAGGCTGAGTATAATAATCCCAAAGAATGGGGATAATGTAATTCACAAAGAATCTTAATTTTATTTCCTTTCCCAACTCCATATGAAGCAGTAGCCCATTCACCTACACCATCAATGGTTAGGAAAGCTGCTTTTTCAAAAGGAGAAGGATAATATGCCGAAGCCGCGTGGGATTCGTGATGTTCCGGAAAAAGTACCTCTCCTTCGTAATTAAGTTCTTTTCTTATGAGATCGGGTATCCACAGTTTTTGCTTGAGCCACAAAGGCATTGCTTTTAGGAAAGATCTCAATCCCCTTCCCGGATATTGTAGATACGATTCAATAATTCTATTGAATTTTGTAAGTGGCTTATCATAAAAGGCAATATGCTCTAATTCATTTGCTGTAATATTATTTTGTTTTAGACAAAACTCCACTGCTTTCGAAGGAAAAGCAAAATCATGTTTTTTGCGGGTAAACCTTTCTTCTTGAGCTGCAGAAAGTATTTCGCCATCCTTTATTAAGCAAGCAGCAGAATCATGGTAATATGCAGAAATTCCTAAAATATACATTTGTTTTAGACTAATCGTTTTTTAATCTTAATATATGGGGATCCTCATCCGAATTTTGGTTTTCTTTAGAAGTTTTGGCCTTCTTGAATAACTCCATCAAGTTGGGCGGAGGTTCTTTATCAACTTCAGAATTTGCATCCGGTCTATTTTCTTCCAAAAATTTTGAAAACGCTTTTGATTTTTCTTTATCGCCTACTTCAATTCCCAATGCACTCTTAAGAACACCGACTTTGTTTTCGCGAACATCTAATAAATTGGACTTTTGATCGAGTTCAGCTTTGCTGAGTATACCTTCACGGGGAAAGCCTCCATCCAATACTCTCTTTAGTGTAACTTCAGATTCATCGATTGAATCGCTTGGAATATCATTTAAATCTGACTCTCCAATGAAACTTTCATCAAATGCAAAAATAGCGTCAGCATAAATTTTATCGTTTTGATTTTGAGCTTCATTAGCTCTTAAATCAATACTAAAAACTTCAGAATAATTAATCTCTTCGTCTAATTTAGGAGTGAGTGAGGTTAAACCTATCTGCTGAATTTTGAACCTGAAATGCTCAGGGTTCAGATTGAATCTTAAATGCCTCAAATCTTTAATCGCAAAAATGGGATCATAATAAATCAATTCCATTCTATCATTTATTTTGATAAAGTAACCGTATTTAGTTAAGCTTGCATCTAATTTAGAGACATTTGTCAGCAGCCTGTAAATTATTAGATTCTTGGGTGACGGATCGTTTACAAAATCGCAAACCTCAAAATAACTAATACTTCTGGCTTGTTTAGTTTTTTCGTTCTTAAAAATTGCTTTGAAGTTTACTCTAAAATCAAAAATATTTTTAGAGTAAATAATTACATCATTTTTTCTGATATCAAGAGTTTCTAATAACATTCTTAATATCTAAGCCCATTTTATAAGTCTTACTTCAAATGGATTTGTTAACAGATCGTGTTTTGGAATTATTCTAAGTGTATATCCAAATTGGCCTGTCTTATCGCAAGGAATTTCACCCTTGTATAGTAAATTATTTTCTTTCTTTCTAACATAGGTCATATTCACAAATTTGTTAGATTCAACCAAATCCTTTTCATCTAAAATACCATAGTATATCTGCACTTCAACATCTTTATGTGTAAGATCACCCAGGAAGACCTCTGCATTTACCTCATATGTTTCGCCAATGCTTAAGTCTCCATTATTATGGATATGTTTGATATTAATGAAATTCAATTTGTCCCAATTTGATATTACATGTTTTTTCCAGACTGTAAAATCCTTGGCTAACTTCCAGTTATTCTTCATCAACATTTTTCTTTTTTCATAAGCTTTGTAATAATAATTCATAAAATATTCTTCAAGCATTCTGTTCGTATTAAAAAATGGAGTTAGCTTTCTCATTGATGATTTCATCATTTCAATCCACTTCCGCGGAAGATGATCACTTGTTCTATCATAAAAAGTGTTCACAATTTCCTTTTCAAGCATTTCATAAATTAACCTGGATTCTAATTCATCCTGATAGTCAAGATCATCATATTCTTCTGCTCTACCAATAGCCCAGCCAACTTCAGGATCATAAGCCTCATCCCACCAGCCATCCAAAACGCTAAAATTTAATCCACCGTTTGCAATAACTTTCATACCGGAAGTACCGCTTGCTTCCAAAGGTCTGCGTGGGTTGTTTAGCCAAACGTCGCAACCCTCAACCATATATCGCGCAATATTCATATCATAATTTTCAAGAAATACTATTCTTTTGCGAAGCACTTCATCTTTTGCAAGAGCAACTATATCTTGAATTAGCTTTTTACCTTCTTCATCTTTTGGATGTGCTTTACCTGCAACAATAATTTGAATCGGGAATTCGGGATTACAAAGAATGCTTGCTAATCTTTCTTTATCTCTTAGTAATAATGTAGCTCTTTTATAGGTTGCAAATCTTCTTGCAAAACCTATTGTTAATGCTGAAGCATCCAATACTTCTTTTGCGCGGTTAATATCATTAATTGATGCGCCTCTCGCAGCTATCTGTTTACCTAATCTATTTCTCGCAAATGCAACTAAGCGTTCTCTTCTTCTTTCATGTGTGCGCCATAATTCTTCATCGGGTATGTCTTCTATCCTTTGCCAAACATCTTTATCAGCAGACGGTTGTAAATAATTATCTCCCAAATAGCGGACTAATAATTCATTCATTTCATTTGATAAATGAGTTGAAGTATGTACACCATTAGTAATATAGTCAATGGGGATTTCATTAAACGGAATATCTTTGTAACCGTTTACCCACATTTTTCTTGAAACCTGTCCGTGCAACTTACTTACACCATTTACAAAACCGGCCATATTCATTGCAAGATGAGCCATATTAAAATTAGCAGGCTCTCTATCTTTAACAATTGTTCCTAACTTATAAAACACTTTGTCATTTATTTTAAGTTCTTCTTTGTAATATTTGCCAAAGTATTTTTCAATCAAATCATTCGGAAATACATCTATTCCCGCAGGCACTGGAGTATGTGTTGTAAAGACATTAGAAAACGTACCAACAGATAATGCTTCTTCAAAACTTAAGTCATAGTTTTTAATTAAATATCTAATTCTTTCCAAAGATAAAAATGCCGAGTGTCCTTCATTCATATGGCATACCAAAGGTTTTAGTCCCATAGCGTGTAAAGCTCTTATTCCACCAATTCCAAGAACGATTTCTTGTTGAATCCTAGTTTCAACATTACCACCATATAGACTTCTAGTTATTTTTTTATCTTCTTCAAGGTTGTCAGAAATATTAGTGTCAAGCAAAAACAACGGTACACGGCCTACTTTTAATTCCCATATCTGAAAATATACTTTCCTGCCTGGGAAAGATAATTCTACTTTTATTGGTTTGTTATTTTCATCAACGACCAAAGACATGGGCTGATTATAAAAATCTGTTACTTCATATCTTTCCTGTTGCCAGCCATCGTTTGATAAATACTGCTGAAAGTATCCCTCTTTATAGCAAAGACCAATTCCAACAAGGGGAATACCTAATTCACTGGAAGATTTCATATGATCACCGGATAATACCCCTAGTCCGCCGGAATAAATTTGCAAACATTCAGTCAAACCATATTCTGCTGAAAAGTAAGCAATATAAGGTTTGTCGTCAGGAGAATAATTTTTTTGGTACCATGTTACTTCTTCTAAATAAACCGTAAGCTGAACATATACTCTATTCATGTGCGAAATGAAGCCATCATCTGAGGCAATTTCTTCTAACCTTTCCTGGTTTATCTGACCTAATAACAAAACAGGATTATGATTTGTCTTTTCCCACAACTCTCGATCTAATCTTCTAAATAACTCAATAGCATCTTGCGACCAAGTCCAATATAAGTTCTGCGCAATTTCTCTTAAGGGCTCTAAGTTTTCAGGCAACGATGGTTTTATATTAAAAGACCCAATATAATTAATCATAAAATTTCTCCGGTGTTAAAACTATTCAAATAAATTTTTGTAAAGTCTGCGTTATTTATGGTAATATTTTTTTAAATGCAATGTTGCATTTTATTACTAATTTACTATTTAATTTCACCACTCGATTATAATTATTCCAGTTTGAGAATAACTATATAAATTATATTATTAATTAAGAAATATCTACTATAATTTATATTTTGTGACGTAGAATTCAAAAAATGTAAAATTAATAAAAAAGCCAAAATGAATTTTCTGATAAGTTTTCTAATAGGTTATTTGATAGGTTCTTTGCCAAGCGCGTATTTAATATTAAAGAAGATCAAGGGGATCAATATTACTGAAACAGGTTCAAAAAATGTTGGGGCGCTTAATTCTTACGAAGTTTCAAATTCTTGGTACATCGGGGTTATAGTTTTGATAATTGATTTCGGCAAAGGCCTATTTAGTGTCTTCATTGTTCAATACTTATTTGGCGAGAATTTTACTAATTCGGGATTATCTATACTTGCAGCGGTCTTTGCCCATTGTTACAGCCCCTGGATAAAATTTAAAGGGGGCAAAGGATTGGCTACAGCTGCCGGTGGGATGATATTACTATCTCCGGTTGTTTTATTATTGTGGGTAGTTTTCTGGCTCGTCTCTTATCTCTTTAGAAAAGATATAAATTTCTCGAATTCGATGGCTACTATTTTGACTGGGGCTATTATTGCTGTTAATGCCGACATAATTAATAAATATTCTCTTCCGCCCGCGGAATCAAGTTTAGAAGTAACGGTATTATTATGCTTAATACTTTTGATAATTTTAACAAAACATTTGAAACAATTGATAGAGTATTTTAGTAAACAAAATAAAAAATTAAGGAACTCCGAAGATGAGTAAAGTAAAAGCAGTTTTATTATCGTCATTCAGCACACTGCTAATTGCTTCTATTACATTTTCCATTATTTATTTCAAAAACAACGAAAAGAACACACAAGCATTAGCGGTAAATACTCCTTCTGATGTAACCAACTACTCATATATCAAATCGCCTGAATCGAAAAAAAGTAAAGAAGAAAAAAATGATATAATTACCAATTCAAGAAATAACATCATTACCAAGACTGTCGAAGATGTTAGCCCGGCAATTGTTGGAATCAATGTAACCGAGATTCGACAGTACAGAAGCCCATTAAGCAGTGACCCTTTCTTCAGATACTTTTTTGGTGATAGAATTTATCAAAGAGAAATTCAAGGTCTTGGCTCAGGCACTATAATTTCACATGATGGATACATTGTTACTAACGACCATGTGGCAGGTAACGGTGAAAAAATAATTGTTACAATGACTGACGGTAGTCAGTACGATGCAAAGATTGTTGGGACTGATATGATATCGGATGTTTGTTTATTAAAGATTGAAGCGAACAATTTGCCATATGTTAAGCTAGGTAATTCAAATGCTCTAATGATTGGCGAATGGCTTATCGCGCTTGGCAATCCTTTCGGTTTATTTGCCATCAACGATAAACCTACTGTCACGGTAGGTGTTTTAAGTGCTACAGGAATGAATTTGGGACAGGTTGACAGAAGGCATTACATAAATATGATGCAGACAGATGCCGCTATAAATAGCGGCAACAGCGGAGGAGCTTTAGTTAATAGCTTAGGCGAATTGGTCGGGATGAATACATTAATTTATACTGCACAAGGATCTTCCGGTAATGTTGGTGTAGGCTTTGCCATACCAGTAAATAAAGTAAAGAAAGTAATTGACGAACTTAAAAAGAATGGAAGTGTTGACAGAGATTTTTGGACAGGTCTTAGAATACAGACTATTGATGAGGGAATTGCAAACTACTACGGACTTAAAAATGCGAGAGGTGTAATTATTACTCATGTTGAAAAAGGATCCCCTGCTGAAGCTGCTGAGCTTGAAGCAGGCGATATCGTTAAATCAGTGGACAAGTTTAGAATAAACGACGACAATACGATGATAAGTGTTTTGCAGGAATTCAGAACAAACGACAACATAAAACTACAAATTATAAGAGATGATAAAGAACTAAACAAAACAATGAAATTGGAAAAAAGATAATGATTGAACGTTACACACGACCCGAAATGGGGAAAATTTTCGAAGATGATTTTAAATTTTCAACATGGCTTAAAATAGAAATACTTGCTTGCGAAGCGAGGGCTGAAATGGGTGAAATCCCGAAAAAAGATGTTGAAGTAATTAAAGCAAAAGCTGATTTTGAAATTGAAAGAATTCTTGAAATAGAAGAAACAACAAAACACGATGTAATCGCATTTTTAACAAATGTTGCTGAATACGTTGGTCCCGAATCGAGGCATATTCATTACGGGATGACATCTTCAGATATTTTGGATACTACCCTTTCCTATCAAATGAAAACAGCAGGAGAAATTTTATTAAGACAATTAAACCAGTTAAAAGATGTTTTAAAGAAGAGAGCTATAGAGCATAAAAGAACCATTTGTGTTGGAAGAAGTCATGGTATTCATGCCGAGCCAACATCAATCGGATTAAAATTTGCGTTATGGTTTGAAGAATGTAAAAGGAATATTGTTAGGCTGCAAAATGCTATCAATACAATTAGCGTTGGACAAATCTCTGGAGCAGTCGGAACTTTTGAACATTTATCTCCCAAAGTTGAAGAATACGTTTGTAAAAAAATGGGATTGGCACCTGCATCAGTATCAACACAAATTATTCAAAGAGATCGCCATGCAGAGTTTATAACTACACTTGCTGTGATTGCTGCTTCTTTGGAGAAGATATCCGTAGAAATTAGGCATTTACAAAGAACAGAAGTTTTAGAAGCTGAAGAATATTTTTCTAAGGGACAAAAAGGCTCCTCGGCAATGCCTCACAAAAGAAATCCGATTGTTAGTGAACGTGTATCGGGATTAGCAAGATTGCTAAGAGGTAATTCTATAGCAGCAATTGAGAATGTTGCCTTATGGCATGAAAGGGATATCTCGCATTCTTCTGTTGAAAGGGTAATTGTTCCGGATAGCTGCATCACATTAAATTATATGCTTCACTTGATGATTAAATTATTGGATAACTTGATTGTATACCCTGAGAACGCTATCAAAAATCTTAATAAAACTCGTGGATTAGTTTTTTCACAAACTATTCTATTGATGCTTGTTAATAAAGGAATAACCCGCGAGAAAGCATATAAACTAGTTCAAAACAGTGCAATGCTTGTATGGGAAGATGAAAGCAAAAATCTAAAAGATGAATTACTAAATTCTCCAGACGTTATGAAGTTATTATCCAAAAAAGAAATTGAAGAAGTATTCGATACAAACAAAATGCTCGTGAACGTAGATTACATATTTACAAGATCGGTAGAAAAGGAATAAAAAAAGGCAGCTATTTTGAAGCTGCCCTTATTAAGTTATATTTGGGTCGTAAAATTATTTATTTGCTCTCGTGTACGCTGGCTCAAGTTCCAACCTGTTATTACTCTTCTTAAATATTTTCCTAAGATCGTTTATCACGAATAAGGTTGAAGGTAACATTAATAATGTTATAAAAGTACCAAAAATTAATCCAAACGCAACTGAAACAGCCATGGGGACAAGGAATTGTCCTTGTTCACTTGTTAGAAATATAATCGGTGCTAGCCCAGCTGCAGTAGTAATTGTGGTCAAAACAATCGCTCTGAACCTAGCTAATCCCGCCTGATGGATAGCTTCAAATACTTCTACTCCCTCGGCAACAAGCCTGTTAAATTTATCGACAAGAACAACAGAGTCATTAACAATAATCCCGGCAAGAGCAACAATTCCGAGAAAAGACAAAATTGAAATGGGAATCCCAATTATCATGTGTCCAAGTACAGCACCTATTACTCCAAGAGGAATTAAGCTCATTATAAGAATTGTCTGCAAGTAGGATTTCATTAAAAACATTAGAATTGTAAACATAACGACAATTGCTAAAGTCATAGAGTATGTCATCGAACCCGTCATTTTTTGTACTTCTTCAGATTGCCCGCCGAAACTTCTGGTTACTCCGTCAACTTGTTTCAATACCTTTGGTATTACAGTACCGTCAAGCTCAGCCATGACAACAGCTAAATCATTTTTTGAATAATCAAGTTCTGCATAAACAGTGATTGATCTTTCACCTCCTTCGTGCCTAATTCTTTGGATACTTCGCTGAATATTGTAATCAGCAACTTCCTTAAATGGAATATATTCGCCGCCCGGTGTTAAGATTTTAAGATTTTCAATTTGACTCAAAGAAACTCGATCTTCCTTTTTAAATCTTACCCATACTTTAATTTCATCTCTACCTCTTTGCAATCTCATAACTTCCTGTCCGTAAAAGCCCTGGCGTAATTGGTTAGTTAAGTCTCTCAAGGTGAATCCGAGAGCTTTTCCCTTTGGTTTTATTGTTACTACAAACTCATTATTGCCTAGTGGAGTATCATCTCTGATATCTTTTACGCCATCAATTTTCTTCAACTCATCTTTCAGCATATTTTTGGCATTCATAAGTTGAGTGTAATCGGTGCTTTGAAATTTCACCGAGATTGGCGTCCCGCCAAAACTCCAGCCGCCAATAAGTACATTCTCAGCTTCGGGCACATCACCAATATATTCTCCCAAAGCATCAGAAAAATCACCAATAGTGTAATCTCTCTCGGCAGAAGATGGAAGAACAAAAAAGATATTTATAGTTCCTCCGTTCATCCAAGAAGTAAAATTCTTTATGGGATTGATTCTATTTAATTCTGGATCTTCCCATTCTTTACCGAATGCTAATGCCTTATTTATAATCTTATCACGTATTCCATCGGCTACACCAGCAGAAATCCCTGCCGGGACTTCAATCTGAATCCTTGCATAAGGCGGTTCAATTTCTGGGAAGAACTGAGCGCGAACATGCTGCCCCTGGAAAAGTCCGGCAATAATAAGCATAGTTGCTAAAACTAAAGCAGATACTGCCCATCTGTTCACAAGACAATATCTTAAAATCTTTCCATAAAAATTATGAGTAACCCATTTAATACCTTTCTTAATCGAATCCTTCATTCGGGTAAAAATGTTATTACTTCTTCGTTCAATTGATAACGCTTTCGAATGCGAAATGTGAGCGGGTAAGATTATTAGTGCTTCAATCAATGAGAATAGCAATGCAATAATTACTATAGCTCCAATTTGCCATACATATTTACCTAGCATTCCATAAAAAAAGAAATATGGAACAAAAGCAACAATTGTGGTAATAATAGAAATTGCTACAGGTTTTATAACTTCCAAGGTTCCGTCAATAGCTGCCTGGATTGGTTTCTTGCCATACTTTTCGTATTGAGTGTAAATACTTTCACCGATTATAATTCCATCATCAACAAGAATCCCTATAACCATTATCATACCAAAAAGACTCATTTGATTAATACTGATATCAAATGCCCACATCACAAAAAACATTCCTAAAAATGAAATCGGTATTCCAAGCGCAACCCAGAATGACAAACGTGTATTCAGAAATACACCTAGAATTATAACAACAAGCATTAAACCTATCAATCC
>CAJHYN010000573.1_pt1 | contig 15678 bp, 12 predicted proteins | sample 9198641 | NCBI WGS metagenome assembly CAJHYN01 (sample SAMEA7708370, study PRJEB35096) | sediment metagenome | biome: marine neritic benthic zone biome [ENVO:01000025]; feature: sediment [ENVO:00002007]; material: shallow marine sediment [ENVO:03000034] sea grass bed [ENVO_01000059] ... | reverse complement strand
TTATATAACTTAACATATACTTGAAATATTCCTCCTTATGGGTTGGTAGACTCTTTTGCTTTTTTTCTTATTTCGCAGGTACTCTAATATAATCCCATCATCATTGAAGATACATTCAGAAAACTGTTCCAGACATTTTCGTTCCCATTACTTTTGTTTCTTAAATCTGCGAGACTGAATACTAAGGCGTTGGGAGTTTCAGTGTTTGAATTTGATTTTGAGAATACTACAATAGTCTGTAGGTTTTCTTTAATATTTATGAACCTATGCTTTGCTTCAGCTTTAACAAAAATAACATCCCCGGTTTGAATAGAGAACATTTCATCTTCAACTTCTATTTCTGCAATGCCTTTTGATACATAATAAATTTCATCCAGTTTGTGCGGATTTTGTTTATCAACCTGCCCGGCTTTTAATTCATACAATAATATTGAAAAGGAATCTTTATCAATAAATTTATAAAAAGGTAATTCTGTTTTAGAATTAGTTTTCGACATATCATTGATAGTTGTTGATATCCAATCATTACTTTGTGAGTAAACAGATAAGCAAAGTCCTAAAACTGCAAATGTTATAATTATTTTGAGATGCATAGTAATTTTAGTTTGTTATAAGTTCTTCAGCCGTCACTGACCGTGAGACTGTCCGAATATAACAAACCCAGTTAAAGAATAAAGTATAAAAAATTATAACCACCGAGGTTTTCCTATTTCGCTAAAGTTTACCCGTCGAAGCGAAGCAAAGGTTGGCTTCGTAGGACAAACTCAACCTCGGAGGTTTCTGAAATACGTTTCAGAATCTAAAATTTAGTTTTAGTACGTTTTTAAGATGCTGAAATAAATTCAGCATGACAATTCTCTAGTTCTCGGACAGACTCATGGTCGATGGCAGCCTTGTAAAATCGAGACTCTGAAACAAGTTCAGAGTGACAAATTTGGGTTGTGAGACAGTCCCACCCAAATTTATTTCTTTTTCACATACAATCCGTCAAACCATGGCACCCATGTTTCACCACCGTCTGAAGAGGTTTCAAAAACCTGGCGAACGTTGCCGTCTTCTAATGGTGTCCATGTTCCTCTAAAGTCTGTTTTGCTGCCGTCGATAGAAATCAAATCTCCGACGAGTCTCATTGCTCCGTCAACAAAATCACCTTCATAATCAATAACATAACCTCCAGTAGCTGTCCAGACTTGTCTCCACTTTTTTGTTGCCGGATTATAGTAATTTATACTTGAACCTTTGTTGCCTGTGGCACTTGTCCAGTCTTCGTACAAAGCGCATCCGCCGTTGATTTTGGTTATTATATTTGTTCCTTGCTGGGGCCCATTCGGATTTTGATAATTGAATACATCCCATTCACCAATCCAGAAATCAAACTTACGGTAGTTATCATCGTATTCACACGGAGTTGCGTTCTTTTTAGCACCGGTTACCAATTCTTCAAATTTGGGATCATTCCGGTATTTATCAAAATTAGTATCTGTGGTAATTTGGTTTACATTACTGTATCCAGCCTCTACGGCTTTGCTTAGCCAGTCCATTGCTTTTTCGTTTTCGTTTAATAATGAATATGCAGAAGCAATTTGGTATCTGACAAAGAATGGGAAAAAGCCTTTTTCATTAGCAGTTTCTAAAGCGGGTAATGCTTTGGAATATTTTTCTAAGTTGAAATATGAGCTGCCGAGTCTAAACCAGGCTTGCGAGTTTTCAGGCTCTTCTTCTGTAATAGCGGAATATGCTTTAACCGCTTCTTCCCAATTTTGATTATTGTAATATTCGTTTGCTTTATTTTTATCGGTTTGTGCCATATTAAATGTTGTAATAATTGAAATAAATAAGAATGTATAAATTAATTTTTGCGAAAGTTTCATAAATAATCCCCCTAAGTTTTTAGATACAAGCATAATATAATGTGATCCTCGCTTAAAGTCGTTAAATCCAACAAAAATTAACCCAAAAAAAGACAGAATGGATCATTATTTTTCCAATAGTAACTTCTTTGCACAATGTCAGTTTGAGCTTGACCCGCTTGAGGGGCTTGTCGAAAACTGCCAAAACACTCTATAAACACACTTCGATAAACTCAGTATGACAATTAACATTACTTTTGAGAAAGCTCCACCTTTTTAATTTAATTTTACTCTCATAATTATTATGTCTTCCAGCTCATGCATTGGCTGTATTGAAACTGGGATCCCTTGATCATTCCAAACATAAGCGCTTTGCATTTGTCCGTTTGCTAAATAGTAATAATAGTCGCCGGCTACTTCACCTGTTGCCGCCTGGTCAAAATTAGGGTTGTGGGATTCGATAATTTTTGTCCCGGTAATTTTATATCCGGATTCATCGAGGAAATATTGGTTTATGCTGTTATTCGGATAACCGGTTTGATGGCAGATCAACGAATTTTTATAAAATGCCATCCCGTCTATGCCTTGAAGAGATACATCAGCAGGATAACGAATCAACTGCCAATTTTTTGTTTGTAAATTTAAAGCGGAAATTCCTTCGCTGCTTGTAACATACAAAAGAGATTCATCTTCATTAAGTGCAAGCCCGTTTAAGAAAAAGAAAAGCGGATCAGCATGATAAAAAACTTCCAGCTCGTCAGTTTCATTCGGGATTTTATAAATCTTAGAGGTTAGCGATTCGGTAATGTAAACGTCACCGTTTGATGTGATTGTCAGGTCGTTAAAGAAATGAGCTTCACCTTTGTTGTCGTACTCATACTTCTTAATTAGCCGGCCACTTGTCAAATCATATTTGTGTATTGTTGATCTTGTATCTTGTGGTATTACTCTTTGCCGGGTTGCCATTCCGTTAGCAGCAAAAGCTGTAGCTACCCAAAGATGATTCCTTTTTTCATCGACTTCCATTCCGAAAGTGCTAAGTAAATCATCTTCGGCTTCTTTTTTGAAATCTGTTATTTCACCCTCTTTTGTAATCTGCAAAATCTTTCTTTTGTACATTGAGCTTAAATACAGCTTGCCTGTATTGTTGTCAAAGGCTACACCTTCAGGCACTAAATCTTTTTCGGGAATTGTAAAAGCAATTTCGCTATTATTTACGGGCTGTTTAGCAGCCTCAACTTTTTTAAGAACCTTGTCAAATCCAGGCAGGGGAGAGAGCCTATTAAATGTTGTATCTTCTTCAATATTGCTAAGAAGATAAAACCGTTTATCAGCCATTCGGTTAACCATTTCTAAAGCTTCTTCATATTTATTATTTTGTATCAATGCTTTTGAATATGAATAAAGTACGGTAAGGTTTTCTTTATTGAGCCAATATGATTTCTCAAAGTTATCTACTGCTGTTGCAAAATCTTTTTTCTGATATGCAGCCAGCCCTTCAGAATAATATTCATTATAATCGGCTTTATCCAAATCGTTTCGGGTTGAAGTGTTAGAAATGATTTTCCATTGACCGTTTATTTTCTTGTGGGTTGCTGTCCATGCAAAAACTGTTGCGCCTTTTTCCCATTCATCTTTTTCATTTTTCCCTCTCAAAAGAATTATCTTTTTCAAATACATTTTGGCTAAAGAACCATCATCAGATATTTTTATAATTGGTTCTTCAAGGTCATCCCATTTCATGTATTCAACCTGATTGAAATAATTTTCGAAACGGGCTTTAATTTCTTCATTTGAAGATTTGGTAATATTGTCGCGTGATACCATTAACATTGTATCAGCAATTTGGCTGACTAATAATTCTGCGTCGTTTGTCATGTGAGCTTTTCTTTGAATCTCGCTTGACTCGAGGAGTTTATTTATGTCTGACTGCTTCTCTTGCTCTGAATAATTAGAACAAGAAAAAAAGATTGTGCAAATGATTAATAGAAAGAATACTGAAATTTTATGATTTGAACCCATTACCCCGCCCTGATTTGAATGATTTGCAGTAGGTCAATTTAGATGGATTAGCAAAGAAAAAGTTTAAGATAAAAATGTAAAGCAGAATTTAATTCTGCTTGAGACTGTTGACAAAGTTTAAAAACTCCAACTCCGCAGCAATTCTATTATTTAACAAGATAGTTAATAAGCTGGTAAATCAAATTTTTTAAATAATTAGACTAACCCCGAAGGGGTGTAAATGTTATAATAGCCTGTATAAATCTATAATACTAACCTCGAAGAGTTGACATACATAATAGTTATTAAACACTATGTCACTCCTTCGGAGTTTAGCAATCATTTCATATATTTCATTATAATTATATCATCCCTCTGGGATTCCAAGTTTTTCAACAACCTGAAGCAAAATTTAATTCTGCTTTACGAAGAATCTTATTTTATGAGCAGCATCTTTTTTGAAATTGAATATTCACCTGACTGTAACTTATAAATATAAATACCACTTGGAAGATTACTCGCATCAAAAGTTACTTGGTGATTTCCTTCTTGTTTGATTTCATTAACTAAGGTTTCTATTTCATTTCCCAAAACATCATAAATCTTTAGTATTACTTTCTTTGTTTGCGACAAACCTGTTTTGCCGGAAGGAACGTGATAGCTGATTACAGTACTTGGGTTAAAAGGGTTTGGATAATTTTGGCTTAGGTTGAATCTATAGTAATTATCACTCCCATTTTCATTTTGGATGTAATTCTCTAATACAGACTGTTTCGTTGAATCAAAAACTTGATAAGGTTGAGAATGAAGATTTGTAAAGAAGAAGGTAAATATTAATAAAGCAGATGATCTCATAATCCCTCCGGAACATTGTTCTTTTAAAGAAGGTAATTTTTTAGATCATCAACACCCTTGTTTTTTTGAAGTAATACAAAATTATTTTTATTTCGTGAATATCACAAGCAAAAACTCTAACTTTTCAAAAAGTTAATATAGGTATTAAAAATAAATAGATAACGTGTGTTTTTATACGTTAATTATCTCTTCCTTTTTAATTGTCTTAAATAACTTATAATTAAAACTATCAGTTAATGCGGATAGACTTGCTTTGATAATGTTCTCGGAAACACCAACGGTTGACCATGTGTTTTCACCATCGCTTGATTCAACAAGTACACGTACCTTGGCTTCAGTGCCGTCATTTTCACCAAGCACGCGAACTTTATAATCAACCAAATGCATTTTTGATATTTCGGGGTAGAAGGTAACCAATGCCTTTCTCAAAGCATTATCCAATGCATTAACCGGCCCGTCTCCATCGGAAGCAGTATGCTCAACTTTTCCGTCTACCTCCACTTTTAAAACCGCTTCGGAATACTCTTTTACTTTTTCATCAAGTAAAACATTTACTTTTGCGTAAGTAACATTGAAGAAGCGTTCGAATTCTTTTAGGTCCGATCTTAACAGCAACTCAAAAGTAGCTTCGGCTCCGTCAAATTGAAAGCCTTCGTATTCAAGTGATTTTAAATATTGAACAAAATTTTTGCTGAAATCTTTTCCCTGTGGTAATTCAATACCAAGCTCTTTTGCTTTATAACGAATATTGCTTTGACCTGAAAGATCCGATACAATCACTCTCTGTTTATTCCCGACAACTTCAGGCTGAACATGTTCGTACATTCTGCTGTCTTTTAAAACAGAGCTTACATGGATTCCGCCCTTGTGAGCAAAAGCTGATTTACCTGTGAAAGGAGAACGTGAATTTGGTACGATGTTCATTACTTCGTAAACAAAATGTGAAACAGAAGTGAGATGAGTTAGATCTGTTTTTGATTTTGTTTCTTTTTTCAACTTCAACAAAATATTTGGAATTATGCTGCATAGGTTTGCGTTACCGCATCTTTCACCAAGTCCGTTTATTGTACCCTGAACATGAACTGCACCGGCTTCAATTGCGGACAATGAATTAGCAACGCCAAGTTCACCATCGTTGTGTGCGTGGATACCAATCGGTTTGTCTAATAGTTTTTTTATTTCAGTGGTTATATTAAAAATTTCGTGAGACAATGTTCCGCCGTTAGTATCGCAAAGTGTTATAACATCGGCACCTCCTCTTTCGGCGGCTTTGAGCATTTTTAATGCAAATTCGTTATCGTCTTTGTAGCCGTCAAAAAAATGTTCTGCGTCAAAGATTACTTGCTTGCCGTTATCTTTTATAAATTTTACAGACTTATAAATCAATTCCTCATTTTGATCATCGGTTAATCCCAAACTTTTCTCAGAATGAAAACGCCATGTCTTTCCGAATATTGATACGTAAGGTGTCCCGGCTTCAATAAGCTTATTTAAATTATTATCGCTTTCAATTTGATCGGGGAATCTTGCAGTTGATCCGAATGCACAAATCTTTGCATTCTTTAATTCAAGCTCTTTTACTTTTTGAAAATACTCTTCGTCTTTGGGATTGCTTCCCGGCCAACCGCCTTCAATAATATCAATACCAAATTCATCAAGTTTTTTTGTTATGAGAAGCTTATCATGTATTGAGAGGTTAACGCCCTCTCCTTGAGTCCCGTCACGCAGTGTTGTGTCAAATAATTCAATTTTCATTTTGAAGCCTTTTTGTTTTTTAAACTATTTTTTAAAAACCAGAGAATTAAAACTTTTCCGTCATTCCCGTATTCCGCCGCGGCGGATTAAGCGGGAATCTATTTTAATTATGTGGATTCCCACTTGCGTGGGAATGACAATCTTAAATTAGTTGCATAACTAAGATGCTGATGCTTCAATCATCCCGGATTTACGTGCATACTCAAAAAGCCCACCGGCATTGACTATCTCTGACACGCTTCCGAGATTTTTCAATTTGTATTCTTCGTTAGTTGATAAATTCTTTAATTGATTTTTTTCGAAATCCAATTTGTATTCATCGCCTGTCTTGAATTTATCATTTAATTTTTCATTCGATTCATACGGTACAAGAAATCCGCCGTCAACAGAGTTACGGTAAAATATTCTTGCGTAAGATTCAGCAATTATTGCTTGCACTCCTGCTTTCTGTAATGCAAAGGGAGCGTGTTCCCTTGATGAACCGCATCCAAAGTTTGATCCGCCGATAATCAAAGTAAATTCGGATTGCCAGTTATCTCCATCAATAAAAGGGATGTGTCCGTTCGGCAATCCTGCTTTTTCGATTGGCACACTCGATAATGCAAAGTGTCCGTACTTTTTTGATTCTTCTTCGTCCGTTAAGCTGTAAACCAAATGTTCTGCAGGGATAATCTGATCGGTGTCGATATTATTACCCAGCACATAAACTTTACCTGTAATTTTATTTCTCATTTTTTCTCCAATATACCTTAATCTTACTCCTACTCTTTCTCTTAATCTTCTTTGCGGAGTAAGATTAAGATGTTATAAAAAATTTCTCGGGTCTGTGATTACTCCTGTAATTGCTGAAGCCGCAACCGTTAAAGGCGACGCCAAATAAACCTCTGATTTTTTGCTTCCCATTCTTCCCGGAAAGTTTCTGTTAGTCGTTGATATTACAACATCTTTATCAACCGCCCTGCCGATAGTATCATCAGGTCCACCCAAACATGCTGCACACGACGACTGTGCCATGACACATCCTGCATCTTCAAAAATCTGTTTTAATGAAATGCCATTATGAGTTTCAACTTCAAGTTGCGCGGCAACCTCAGTGCTTGCAGGTACAACAAAAGTAGGAACTTTCACTTCGTTGCCTGCTATAAACTGTGCTGCAAATTGGAAATCTGTAATTTTACCTCCAGTACACGAACCAATGTAGCACTTTGTTAATTGTGTGCCTTCAACATTTTTGACAGTATCCCTGTTGTCGGGGCTATGCGGCTTTGCAACAATAGGTTCAAGGTCTTCAACGTTATATTCATATTTGCTGTGGTATACAGCATCGTGATCGCTTCTAAAAATTTCATAAGGTTTATCGGTTTTTTCCTTTACGTAAGCTACGGTAACTTCGTCGGCTGCAATTATTCCGTTCATTCCACCTGCTTCAATTGCCATGTTTGAAAGTGTCATTCTCTCATTCATCGATAATGAATAAACAGCTTCACCGTCAAATTCCATAGCACGGTATGTTGCGCCGTCAGTTGTAATGTCGCCGAGTATTTGGAGTATTAAATCTTTTGCAGTTAAGTAATTCGGCATCTCACCGTGAAAAGTAAACTTCAAAGACTCCGGTACTTTTTCCCAAATTTTTCCTGTTCCCAAAATAAATGCTGCATCCGTATTGCCCACACCTGTCGCAAACATCCCGAAAGCACCTGAAGTACATGTATGTGAGTCGGTTCCGAAAAGAACCGTACCTGGTAAGTTATAACCTTCCTCTGCAAGAGCAATGTGGCAAACACCTTTGTAGCGTTCAGTTCCAACATCGTAATAGTTTTCAAATTGATATTCTTGGGCAAATTCTCTAAGAATATTTACATTTCTGTTTGCATGTTTATTAGCAGTAAATATGTAGTGATCAGGAAAGATAACAAGTTTTTCTTTATCCCATATTTTTGCGTTTTCACCGAACTCTCTTTTCCAGATACCTATTGTAGGCGGACCACAGACATCATGTGTCATAAGTACATCAACATTAAGCCAAACATTTTCGCCCGGCTTTACAACATCTTTCCCGGCTGACTTAGCCAAAATTTTTTCAGTAATAGTCATTCCCATTTATAGCTCCTTTACATTGCTCTACTAAGCGAATCAATTTCTTTAAGAGATTCTTCTTGAGCTTTATATAATTCTTGTTGGTTTATTGCCTGCAAATATGCTTTGGCACTTGATTCAATAATATCTGTTGATACACCTCTCCCGGTAAAGCTGTGTTCGTTATACCTGATTCTAAGGTTAACTTCACCTAAAGCTTCGCGGCCGGAGGTAACGGAACGAACCTGGTATGATTCTACATGTGGATGAATATTTAATGCCCTGTCGATTGCATTAAACAAAGCATCAACCGGGCCATCGCCTGTTGCTGAGTCAGAAAAGCTTTCTTCTTTATTTTTGATTCTTACTGTAGCAGTTGGAATACTTGTATTGCCGGCACTTACCTGGAAGCTTACAAGCTCATAGTATTCCTGAATTTTATAAACTTCGTCTCCCATTAAAACACGCAAGTCATCGTCAAATACTTCTTTCTTTTTATCAGCAAGCTTTGTGAATAGCTCGTATGCTTTTTTTAATTCTTCTTCGTTTAAGTGATAACCTAATTTTTCTAATCTTGATTTTAACCCGTGTCTGCCGGAATGTCGTCCCAGCACTATCTTTGTGTTTTCAACTCCGACAGATTCGGGTGTCATTATTTCATAAGTTTCGCGATGCTTTAGCATACCGTCCTGGTGAATACCTGACTCATGCGCGAAAGCATTTTCCCCAACGATAGCTTTGTTTGGCTGAATGATTACACCTGTAAATGATGAAACCATTCTGCTGATATTATATATTTTCTTTGCTTTAATTTCTGTGTAGTAATTGAATAAATCTTTTCTGACATTTAAGGCCATTACGACTTCTTCAAGAGAAGCATTGCCCGCTCGTTCACCTATTCCGTTGATAGTACATTCTACCTGCCTTGCACCGTTTTCAATTCCTGCAATTGAATTGGCAACGGCTAATCCAAGATCGTTGTGGCAGTGCACACTAATTATTGCTTTGTCAATGTTTTTTACCCTTCTTTTTAATTCAGCAATTTTATTGCCGTATTCAGAAGGCATTGTGTAACCGGTAGTATCGGGGATATTAACGGTTGTTGCACCGGCATCAATAGCTGCTTCAATTACTTCAGCTAAATAAGACAGATCAGTTCGACCGGCATCTTCAGCAGAGAATTCAACATCATTAACAAAAGTTTTCGCATACTGAACCATATCATACGACATTTGCAAAACGGTCTTTCTTTTTTCTTCAAGTGTTTTTCCGTATCTATCGTGGCCGAATTTTCCAATGATGTGGTAATCCGATGTGCTAGAAAAAGTATGTATTCTTTTTTTGTCTGCATTTGCTATTGCATCACTTGCGGCTTTTATATCTATTTCTTTTGCCCTCGCCAAGCCTGCAATTGTGACTCCAATTTCTCCGGCAATTCTTTTTACCGCTTCAAATTGGGTTGGAGAAGAAACGGGAAATCCGGCTTCAATAACATCAACATTTAAACTCTCAAGTTCTTTTGCGATCTCTAATTTTTCCATCACGTTTAAAGATGCACCTGGAGATTGTTCCCCGTCTCTTAATGTTGTATCAAAAATTATAATTTTTTCTTTTTCCATTTTTGTCCCCTTGTTTATAAAGTGAAGACCCCCAAGGAAAGATCATTAAAAATTTCTTCAAAATTGTTTAATACTATTTCCGTCATTTGATCTGTAGAAACAGCAGTGTCGTTTTCATTCGCGATATCGGCAGTCCTGTAGCCTTGTTCTAAAGTTTTGTTTACTGAATCAAATATTAACTGAGATGCTTTCGACATATCAAATGAATATTCAAACATCATTGCGGCGGAAAGGATTGTCGCAATTGGGTTAGCCTTGTTCTGCCCTGCAATATCCGGAGCACTACCGTGAACTGGTTCATACAGTGCATACTTTGTACCTAAACTGGCCGAAGGCAGCATCCCCAAACTTCCGGTTATCATGCCTGAGATGTCGCTAATAATATCACCGAACATATTTGATGTAACAATAACATCAAACTGTTTTGGATCGCGCACAATCTGCATAGCAGCGTTGTCAACATACATGTGGTTTAATTCAACGTTAGGATAACCTTCAGCTACTTCTTCAACTACTTTACGCCAGAACTGTGAAACTTCAAGCACGTTCGCTTTATCAATTGAAGTAAGTTTTTTATTTCTTCTTTCGGCTGCTTCAAAGGCTTGTTTTGCTATTCTTACTATCTCTTCTTTTTCATAAACCATTGTGTTGAAGCCTTTATTTTCATCATAACCCCGGGGTTGTCCAAAATAAATCCCGCCGGTTAATTCACGGAATACAACAAAGTCGGTCCCTTCTAGTACTTCTCTTTTAAGTGATGAGGAATCAATTAATGGTGTGAATATTTTTGCAGGCCTTATGTTTGTAAATAAGCCCAGTGATTTTCGCAGCTTTAACAGTGCAGCTTCAGGCTTCAAATGGTGTTCAAGATTTTCCCATTGATAACCGCCGACAGCGCCAAGCAATACAGCATTTGAATCATAACAAACTTGCAAAGTGTCTTCTGTTAACGGGGTGCCATGCTTTTCGTACGAAGCTCCTCCGATTAATTTTTCCTGCAAAGCGAAAGAAGTATTAAATTTGCCTGCAGTGTATTCAATTACTTTTACTGCGGCTTTGGTAACTTCCGGTCCGATGCCATCACCGGGAAGTAAGGTTATAATTTGTTTCATGTATCAACCTCAACTTTTTTATTCAACCATGACATCATTCCTCTTAATGTTTTTCCAACAGTTTCAATTTTATGTTCACTGTTTTGCTTTCTTAGTTCGAGATGCTTTTTCAATCCTCCGGCATTCTCGTTTTTCCACTCTTCTGCGAAAGAACCGTTTTGAACGTCGACAAGAATTTTCTTCATCGCTTCTTTTGATTCTTTTGTTATTACTTTATTGCCACGCGTCATTCCGCCGTATTCTGCTGTGTCGCTAACGGAATAATTCATAAGTGACAACCCGCCTTCGTAATAAAGGTCAACAATGAGTTTTAGCTCATGCATGCATTCAAAGTATGCAAGCTCTGGTGGATAACCTGCTTCAGTTAAAACTTCAAATCCTGCTTTAATAAGTTCTGCAGAACCGCCGCACAAAACGGCTTGCTCACCAAATAAATCAGTTTCAGTCTCATCCTTAAAGTTTGTTTCAATCACTCCTGCTCTTGTTCCGCCTATTCCTTTTGCCCATGCAAGTGCAAGGTCTTTTGTATTGCCTGAATAATCTTGGTAAACTGCGATTAAACAAGGTACGCCGTTACCTTCTTCAAAAGTTCTTCGTACTAGGTGTCCGGGGCTCTTAGGCGCGATCATCATTACGTTGACATTTGCAGGCGGCACAATCCATTTGTAATGAATATTGAACCCATGACCGAACGCTAATGTGTCGCCCTCATTGAGATAAGGAACAATTGATTTTTCGTACACTTCTTTTTGGTACTGATCCGGGATTAATATCATTATTACATTTGCCCATTCGCAAGCTTGTTCGATTGTTTTAACTTCCAAGCCTGCGGCTTCTGCTTTAGCCCATGACGAGCTCGATTCCTTTAGCCCAACACAAACGTTTAACCCATTGTCGTTAAGACTGAGTGAGTGTGCATGGCCCTGGCTTCCATATCCTAAAACAGCTATTCTTTTATCCTGAAGTAATTCCAGATTAGCATCTTCGTTGTAATAAACTTTCATTCTTATACCTCTTGTTGTTCTTTGTATTGATTATTAAACTTTATTTGTTTTCCGCGTTTGAGCGCAACAGTCCCCGACCTGGCAACTTCTTTGATGCCGAAAGGAGCGAGAACATTTATTGCAGCTTGTATTTTATCCGGCGGACCGGTTACTTCGATCATCATTGTTTTATTAGTAATGTCAACAATTTTTCCGCGGAAGATATCGCAGATATTTTTGATTTCTTCCATTGATCCTTTTGAAAGCCCAACTGTAACAAGTGCAAGTTCTCTTTGGATATGATACTGAGTTGATAAGTCAACAACTTTAATAGTGTCAATCAACCTGTTAAGCTGTTTAATAACCTGGTCAAGAATCTGGTCATCACCTTCTGTAACGATTGTCATACGAGAGACTTCATGGATTTCTGTTTCACCGATAGAGATGCTGTGAATGTTAAAGCCTTTACCGCTGAACATTGTTGCAACTCTATCAAATGCGCCGAAAGTATTTTCTACGAGTACTGAAATTGTTCTTTTCATTTTACATCATCCTTTTTGGATTTAATCTTTTAACCATCATGTCGGAAATTGAGGCCCCCGACGGTACCATTGGGAATACCATATCTTCTTTCACCACTTTGAATTCAACAAGCGTCGGCCTGTCGTTTATGCTAAACACTTTATCAAGTAATGAATCAACATCTTTCGGATCATCAGTTGAAAATCCCTGTACACCCATTGCTTCAGCTACTTTAACAAAATCAGGGTTACTGGGACCTAGATCAGTGAAGCTGAACTTCTCAGCATGAAACAGCTCTTGCCACTGACGAACCATTCCAAGAAAACTATTATTTATAATAAAAAACTTAATAGGTAATTTATGATATGCTGCAGTAATCAATTCCTGCATGTTCATCTGGAATCCACCGTCGCCATTGATTGAAACAATAGGCCTATCTTTAACTGCGAATGCTGCGCCAATAGCCGCCGGAACAGAAAAGCCCATTGTACCAAGTCCGCCGCTGGTCAAGTTAGATCTCGGATGATTATATTTATAATATTGCGCCGTCCACATTTGGTGCTGACCAACATCTGTTACTACAACAGCATCACCATTTGTTTTTTCACATATTTTTTCAATCACATATTCAGTTCTTAGTTTTCCGTCTTTATCTTCGTACGTTAAAGGACAATCTTCTTTCCATTGATTTATTTGTTTCCACCATTCGTCTACTTGAGGTTTATCCGGCATCTCTGCTGCTAATTCTGCAAGTATATGTTTAACGTCTCCTACAATAGGCAAGTCAACCAAAACATTTTTATCAATACATGTTGGATCAATATCAACATGTATTTTATATGCATTGGTTGCGAACGTGTCTACTTTACCGGTAACACGATCATCAAATCTTGCACCCAGAGCAACAATTACATCACAATTATTAACAGACTGGTTTGCCCAATAAGTACCGTGCATACCAAGCATTCCCAATGATTGCTCATCAGTACCCGGGAATGCACCCAAACCTTGCAGCGTCATTGTAACAGGGAGATTATTTTCTTTAGCAAAAATTTCAAGTTCTTTAGTTCCACCACCCATAATTACGCCGCCACCGACATAAAGCAAAGGCTTTTTTGCCTTACTTATAATTTCCGATGCTTTTTTAATTTGATTGAAATGGCCCATATAAACGGGCTTATAACCTCTTATATCTATTTCTTCAGGATAATCAAAAACTGTTTCCGCGTTGATGACATCCTTTGGCAAATCAACTACTACCGGACCCGGCCTTCCTGTGGTTGCAATATAAAACGCTTTTCGTATTGTGCTTGCAAGCTCGTCAATATTTCTGACAAGAAAATTATGTTTTGTAATAGGCCTTGTAATACCAACTATATCTGCTTCTTGAAATGCATCGTTACCTATTAAGTGTGAAGGAACCTGCCCGGTAAATACAACTATTGGAACAGAGTCCATATAAGCGTCGGCGATACCGGTTACTGTGTTTGTTGCACCAGGGCCTGAGGTAACCAAAACCACACCCGGTTTACCTGTTGCTTTTGCATAACCTTCTGCCATGTGTGTCGCGCCTTGTTCATGACGAACAAGAATATGCTCAAGGAAATCGACATCATAAAGTTTCTCATAAATCTTAAGTACTACTCCACCGGGATATCCGAAAACGTGCTTAACGCCTTCCTTCTTAAGACATTCAAAAAATATGTCTGCTCCGGAGAGTTTTTTGTTTTGGCTACTCATGATAAGCCCTCTCTGTTTTATGTTTATTATTTATTTCTAAAATTGCTCCTTTACTGGCAGAGGTAACCATGCTTGTATACCTCGCGAGGTAACCTTTTTTAATTTTCGGTTCAAACTCAGGTATGTTCTCCAATCTTAATCTTATTTCTTCTTCCGGTAATTCTACGTTAATTGATTTATTTGGAATATCGATTGAAATTATATCGCCTTCATTGATAGCTGCTACCGGACCGCCTGATGCTGCTTCAGGCGATATATGCCCGATACAGGCTCCTCGGGTTCCGCCAGAAAATCGGCCGTCAGTTATTAAAGCCACTTTATCGCCAAGCCCCATACCCATAATAGCGCTTGTAGGTGAAAGCATTTCGGGCATTCCCGGTCCGCCTTTTGGACCTTCGTAACGTATTACTACTACATCGCCTGGCTGTACTTCTTTCTTTAAAATTCCGCTTAAAGCGTCATCCTGCGAATTATAAATTCTTGCAGGACCACTGTGAACAAGCATTTTCTCATCAACTGCAGCTGTTTTAACCACGCAGCCTTCAGGGGCAATGTTGCCGAACAAAATTGCTAATCCGCCTTGCGCCGAGTAAGCATTATTAACTGATCTTATTACGGTTGAATCTTGTATTACAGCATCAGAAATATTTTCGCCGATTGTTTTGCCTGTTACTGTAATTGCTGATTTATCAATTGTGTTTTCTACTTTTGAGAGTTCGTTTAATATAGCCGATATTCCGCCGGCCCTGTCAACGTCTTCCATATGAACTGTTTTTGACGCAGGGCTTACTTTACATAAATAAGGTGTTCGTTCTGCAATTTCATTTAACTGGCAAAGATCAAATTCAAAACCTGATTCCAAAGCAATTGCTAACGTGTGAAGTATAGTATTAGTACTGCCTCCCATTGCCATATCAAGAGCAAAAGCATTGCGGAAAGCATTTTCTGTAAGTATATCTGAAGGTTTAATATCGCGTTCAATTAATTTTACAATTTGAGAAGCAGCTTTCCTTGCCAGCTCTTTTCTCTTGGGATCAATTGCAAGTATGGAACCGTTTCCCGGTAAAGCCAGTCCCAATGCTTCCATTAAACAGTTCATTGAGTTTGCAGTGAACATACCGGAGCAAGAACCGCAAGTTGGACAGCTTACTGTTTCCAATTCTGT
>CAJHYN010000372.1_pt1 | contig 15713 bp, 13 predicted proteins | sample 9198641 | NCBI WGS metagenome assembly CAJHYN01 (sample SAMEA7708370, study PRJEB35096) | sediment metagenome | biome: marine neritic benthic zone biome [ENVO:01000025]; feature: sediment [ENVO:00002007]; material: shallow marine sediment [ENVO:03000034] sea grass bed [ENVO_01000059] ... | reverse complement strand
TTTCATCTTCAAGTTGTTCTCCGGTAACATTTATGAGCGGTTTTTTCCATTGAGTTAATAAGTGTTCCAGATAAGCCGGAGCTTCTTCAACAATGTTTTCAACTTCAGGCGGTTCATTTATTTGCGGGTCATCCAAATTCAGTTTTTCGCAAATCCATGTCAAATAACCTCTTGCAGACCGCAAAGGGTGCCGCAGTAATGTTTCAAGGCTTTGGTAATCCGGATCGTCTGTTTGGGGTAATTTAACATTCAGCTCTTTGGCTTTTTTCCATGTTTCATAAAATGAACGTAAATGTTTTTCATGGAGAATGACTAATGCGCGTACACCGTTGTGTTTGAAGGTTGGGAAGTTATTCATAATTAGTACTGTTTTTCAATTGAAAAATAGATTCCGGACATTTCGCTTCGAGAAATTCCGGAATGACATTATATAATCTATCAAAAAAATTCTTTATTCTTTTACTTGATAATTACCAGGAGTAAAGTTAAATGTTTTCATCAATCTATTCCACGTGTTAATCTGGGAAATTGCCAAAGTTAAATAGCTTATCTCTTTCCCATTGACCTCCGTAAGAACTTCGGCAAAAATTCGTTTATCTCTCTCTGCTCAAACTCAACATAGCTGTTAAAATAATTTATAATTTGTTCATTCATTTAGTTTAATTCGCATCATATTCTTTATCTCAGCGGTAAATATAGATCTAACTTAAGAATGTAAAACCCTTTTAAGCATTGCTATTTGCCCGTTATGCCACATCTGATGTTTTACACAAAAAAAGATAGAGCTATATTTTGTTTTAGCAACCGGGTTATGAATTATCGGCGGCTCGTTTAATTCGTTCATGTCGATATTGTCGATTACACTGTGAACCTCCTCGTCAACAATATCAAGAGCATTTAGAATTTCTTTTGGTGATGGTTTTTCATTCATGTATTCCAATGGTTTTGAATCTTTGCTATAATATTTTGCAAAGTTGTTTATGTCAAACTTCTCACTGAATTCCTTTGAAGGCTTTTTCACGCACCCGATCCCATGCCAGTACTTGTCATGCATTATGTGCCCTATAATCCAATTGATGTTTGTTCCGAACTCCTTTGGTGTTTCCAGCCACAATTCTTGATCTATATCTTTTATCATAAGATCAGTCCACTTTTTAACCGAATTGAGTTCTATCTTTATTAATTCTTTTACTGTCATTTTCACCCTTTCAATTGAGTTTGATTACAATTGATTATTTACCTTTTACATGCTGTTGTTTTAATTCTTTCATCATCTTCTTTTGCAATTCTTTTCCTCCGTTAATAATAGCCTTTGCTTTTTTTGCATCTTCTTTATCAACCGGTTTGTATTTAACGCTCCATGCTGCAATTGCAACAATTACCGGAAAAAGATCTATCCCTTTTTCGGTTAATGAATAAATGATCTTTTGCTTATGAGTTAGATCTTTTGCTTTTGTAATTATACCTTCCTTTTCAAGCATACTTAGCCGGTCTGTCAAAATGTTGGAAGCAATTTTTTCTTCAGATTGCAAAAATTCACGAAAATAACGCTTTCCGAGAATCAAGTCTCTAATTATCAACAATGTCCATTTGTCGCCGAATACTTCAATGGCTAAATTTGTCGGGCAATATGATCTGGGTTTTTTCATTTTTATCAACTTTTTTATTTAAACCGGTTGCAAAATAAAACTAATTTATTATATTTACAACCAGTTTTATTTCACAACTACTTTCATAATGCATGAGATTTAAAATGGATAACATTATAGTTCAAAACTACAATCAAAACATATCCGTTAATTCCACTATTGATAAAGCTTTCAACGCTCTTACAAAAGAAATGGAAAAATGGTGGGGTATTGTTAGCTCACCTATTTCTAAAATTGGAGATGAATTTAAAATTAATTTCGGCAAAGATTTTTGGATATTCAGAGTTACGGAATTTATTGAAAATGAAAAACTTGTGTTGGAATGTATTGACGGCCAACCCGAGTCTAACAGAGAATGGATAGGTACTACTCTTAATTGGAAAATAGAATCAGAGGAAGGAGAAGTAAAAATAGAATTAATACACGATGGGCTAATTCCGGAATTTAACTGCTACGATGTATGCTCTTCTACGTGGGATAAATTGATAACACAAAGTTTAAAAAATTACTTAGAGACAGGAAAAGGTATGCCGCTTATATTTTAAGCAGCATAGCATCTTGAAATTAAATCAAGCAGAATTCCTGCTTGCATTTATGTTCCCGTACAGCGAACGTTTAACAATTTTCTCATAGGTTTCTTTATGTTCAGAATTTTGTTCAATCTTTTGCAAAGCATATTGCTGAATAACTAATAACGGAAGGACTATCCTTTCCCTGATCTCAATCGATTTCCTCGAGACTGGTTCCTCTTCCATTAAATATTCGTAACCGGAGATAAGCAGCGTCATTTCTTTTGAGAGTTTATATTCGTTGTGAAGAATATTCCAGAAATCTTTATACTCTTCATCCTTAGCTATATAGTTTGTCAATTCAAAATAACACTTCGAAAGAGACATCATGCTGTTTAAAATTAATGCTTTGAAGAAAGGAACTTCGTTGAATAATTTTCTTAGATCATCAAGTTTGTTATCATCAACCAAGGTCTTAATTGCAGTACCAATGCCAAAATAACCCGGGACATTCTGCTTCAATTGACTCCACGAACCAACAAACGAAATTGCACGAAGATCCTTTAGTTCCAGTTTTTTCTTTGCGCCTCTTTTAGCAGGACGGCTTCCGATATTGGCTTTTCCGTAATATTTAAGTGTACTTTTATTTTCCAAATAAGGGATAAACATTTTATGGTTTTTAAGTTCAGTGTATTTATCAAAACTTAATTGTGCTAACTCTTCAATTAATTTTCTTGATTCCTCAGAAATGATGTGGTCTTTACCATAAAAAATATTCTCTAAGCCGGCAGTTAAAAGCTGCTCGCTGTTGTGAATAAAGTGGTCTTTAGTGCCGTATTTACTTGTGATTGTCTGTCCTTGAATCGTAAGCTGGATTTCGTGGCTGGCAATATTATGGCTTTGTGCAGCGTAGAAACTGTGTGTCTTTCCACCGCCTCTTGCTGGTGGGCCGCCGCGCCCGTCAAAGAATATTGCTTTTATTTTGTATTGATTACATAGAGCGGTAAGCTTTTCTTTTGTCTCAAAAATTGACCAGTTGGCTTTTAAGTAACCGCCGTCTTTGGTTCCGTCTGAAAAACCGAGCATTATAGTTTGTTTGTTATTACGTTTATTTACGTGTTCCCTGTATTCCGGAATATCGAATAGATCTTTCATTACTGCTTCAGAATTCTTCATGCCCTCCATAGTTTCAAAGAGGGGAACGATATCAAAGGTTAAATTTTCAACATTCCAGCCGGACCATTTAAATAAAGCGAAAACAAACAGCACGGAAAAGACATCTTCCGAATTGCTTATTATATACCTGTTGCAGCCTTCCTCACCGTTTTTGTTTTGTATCTGTTTAATCTGAGAGATCGTTTTAATAGTGTCTTTAACTAAGTCGTCACTGAATTGGCTGTAGCTGATTTTGATATCTTTATTGAGGAGAATATCAATCAATTCTTCTTTACCTAGTTCATAAAGATCATCTTTAATGAGATTTTGTTTTTTAAGAATAGCTTCTATAGTTGACTTATGCCCGCTGTGATCCTGCCTGATATCAAGGGACGCGAAGTGAGTTTTGAATATTTTCACTTTATCAATTAGTTTATCCAGCTCATCGAGATATAAGCCGTTGTATTTCTCAATCAATGTTTCGCGCGCAATAAAAAGAGGATTGATTATTTCATCATATTCAATAGTCTTTGTTGGATCGAACATCGTGTTGTATATGGCATACCTTAATTCCAAAACTATTTCTTCAATTTCCCTAAATGTTAATTTTCTCGAAAGATCCTTAACATCTTTATAGTAGCATTTCATTAAATTCATGCGAAGTTCATCGGCAACTTTTAACGTTATTTCAGAAGTAACAAAAGGATTACCATCTCTATCTCCACCGGGCCAAAAGCCTAATTTAATTATGTCCGGATTCTCGAACTCACTATTTTTGATGCTTTTTTTAATGTTGAAGTAAAGGTCGCCAACTGCATCATAAAAGACATGTCTTAAAAAATATATTATATTCTTTGCTTCATCAAATGGGGTGGGTTTGTTTTTATTTATGAAAGATGTCAAACCAAGTTGTTGTAAAGTAAGATCAATACCATTGATGTCGTTATCAGTTATAAGCTTTCTTAATCTTCCAATGATATTTAAAACCGAAGGCGGATAAAACTGTGTGGGATGAGCAGTAAAAACTATACGTGCACTAAAGTCTGAAAGTTTGTCGGAAATACTTTTAAAGTCTTCTTTATTTGCAATCACCCGGATAAATTCTTTGAGTGAAAGGTGATTTCCCAAACTTTGAATATGTGAATATCCGGAGTCTTCAACACTGTCGTAAAGTACAACTTGTCTTTCTACATATTGTATTACCCTAAACATAAAATCAATTTTATCATCTTCGGTTTTTATATCAGCTTGCGAGTCAAAAAAATTATCAAGAATATCTAAAGGCTCTAGTCCGGATTCCAATCCGTTTTTACTATAGTGATGCAATATGGGTACCAGTATTCCGATGTTTTGAATTTTCCTAAAGGGCAGATTCAAAAAAAGGCTGTTGTAAACATCAAATTTATTCTTTACTGATTTTTCAAATTCTTTTACAATAACTTGTTTGTCCATGAAATTAACTTTCCAGATTAATTGAAGGCTCAAAATACGGCAATTGAATTACGATATCAATTTAAGTTAATGTTATGTGTTGTTCCTAAGTTCCCGATCAACCCTGCCCTTCAAAATTATTTTTATGAGAGACTGAAACATGAAAATTATTTCTTTGGGAAAGGAATTATGTTGTTACTTTTAAAATTATTTAATTTTTTCTATCAATTCTTCTTTACTAATTTCCAATTGATTTGAAACAGTATTTAATATACTATTCAAAGTCCCAATCTTTATAGAACTATGAAAGGGGATTGTTAAGTGATACACTTTGTCAGTTGTCAAAGTCAATCTTATATGACTGCCACTTTGTCTTGTAGTCTTATAACCAAGTTTGGAAAGTCTATTTATAAGTTTTTCACCGCTTAAATCCCTTGGGATTTTCATACAGGTATAACCTCTTCCTTAACAAAGTGAAGTCTAATCATTTTAGGCATATCTGAAGGTTCAAAATGACAACGAACAGAATCTTTTATCATTTCTTTTAACTCATCGAAAGATTCAGCATCGGTGAATATTTCATGGTCTAATGCTTTTGCCTCAAATCCGCCCTCCGGTGATTCCTTTATTAAAAATATTATTTCGCTCATTTTTTATTTTCCAATTGTTTTATACCAATCTAATTCTAAAATTTATTTTTATCAATTCAATAAATGTCTTCAACCTGAATTCTCATATCTCACATCTAACCTTTGCTTTTCTCCTTCATCTTTTCCATTTTGCATCTTCATTTTTTGAAATATGAGATAGGATATGACGATAAAAGAAACACAAGATCAATTGATAAAAGAATTTGAAGAATACCAGGATTGGGAAGACAGATACAAACACATTATTAAGCTTGGCAGGGAATTGCCTGCTATTTCCGATGAAACAAGAACAGAAAAATACAAACTTGAAGGCTGTCAATCTCAAGTGTGGATAAATGCAAAACTTGAAGACGGCAAAGTAGTTATTGAAGCTGACAGTGATGCAATGATTGTTAAAGGCTTGATTGCCTTGCTGATAAAAGTATATTCAAATCACGCTCCCGATGAAATATTAAAAACACCTCCGGAATTTTTGAACAAACTCGGGATCGCCAATCATCTTTCGCCAACGCGTAAAAATGGGCTTGGTGCAATGCTTAAAGAAATTCAAAGAATGGCGATTGCTTATAAAACTATAGCTTAAAACTCTTCGCCGCCAAAATCATTATCTCTACCGTTTTCTGGTCTTTTTCTATCCCCATTCCTTCTAATCGGGTTGAAGTTGTATTTCAAGTTCAGCATTATAACCGGCGATTCCATTTCCATAAATGTCCTACTGAAATACGTTGCAGACTCAGTAGTAAATTCTCTTGAGCGAGTACCTAATGCATCCCTCAGTTGCAAAGTAGCAGAAAGGATTTTATCAAACAAGTCTTGTCTCACTGCAAGATTCAATACGAAATTTCCTTCGTATTCTCCCTGCGAAGTAACACCCGGACTGCGATAATGTCCGTTAATTTGAATTGAAGTATTCGCAAATAATTTTAGCGAATTATTTAAACGTAATGACCAGTTTGTACTTTCTGTTTCAAAAGGCAGGCCGTTTTTTTCTGTTTCAATTTTGTACCGGTATAAATTACCGAGCAGGTTAACATTCCAGTAATCAAGCAAATCAAAATTTATCATCATTTCATTTCCCAGCGCAAAGTCGGTTCCAACGTTTTTAGTTGTACGCAGAGTTATATTATCACTAAAGACTGATCTGATTCTTTCAATTTTATTATCCGTTATTCTGTAGTACCCTTCAATTGATAAAACAGCATCACCAACAAACGTTTGATAAGCAATTTCGTACGAGTCAATATACTCAGGACTAAGATCCGGGTTGCCTCTCCTTAAATTAAAAGCATCCATCCACGTGTCAAAGGGTTCAAGGTGCCAGCCGCGCGGACGGTTAATTCTTCTCGTATAGCTTGTCATTAGCTGGTTATCATTAGGTAGTTTATATGAAAAATGAATAGTGGGGAAGAAGTCCCATCTGTCTATCACAAATGACTCGTTAGTTTCTGCTACTCTAATTTGCCTGTCGGTATATTCAGACCTTATTCCAAATTGATAGCCCAAATCGGAAATATTGCCCGAGTAAATAGAATAGAGCGAATGAATATTTTTATCGTAAGTAGTACTATTGCTAAACTGATCCTGGAGAACATATTCCTGTCTGAGAATATCAAACTCCAGCAGCCCGGTTAAATCATCGGATGTATTAAACTGACTCTGATAGCCAGCTTCAAATTTTTGATTTTCATTAAATGGTAAGGCATAGTCAAGTTTAAAGTTGAGCCGTTCTCCCGGCCCGTCTTCAGTGGATCTTTGTCCGCTGATAATTGAGTTTCCTTCAGCTAACTCAGTAAAAGTATACTCTTCCGAATTTCTTTCATTATAGAATGATTCAAATGAAAGTTTGTGTTCTTTGCTTGAAAAAGTTTGATCAAAGTTGAAATTGATCGAATAAAAATCGCCTGACCTTTCTCTGTCTGTATCGCTTAAGTAATTGAAAACGTCTGTTGAGTTGTCTGCAAACTCAGTGAAGTTTTGGCTTGAAGTATGCTGAGAGGTTCTATCTCCCCATCTTCCACTTATTCGCATTACACCGTTTTTCCAAAGATCTGCATCGAGTACACCACGGACTCCAAATGATTCTCTCCCCCTGTTTGTAGTTCCGACATTGTCTACATACGATTTTACTCCCTCAAAAACTGTCCATCTATTTTCATTCCTATCGCCGTCCAAAAATCTCCGGTTGTAATCTACTGAGCCGGATAGTGTATAACCGGATTGAATATATTGCAGCGAAAGGCCACCGCCGTATTTATCGTCGAATCCGCCGTTTAAATCTAAAAGTCCGTGCAGTCCGTTGTTTTCGTTTTTCTTCATAATTATGTTGATAATTCCGGAAGTTCCTTCGGGATCATATTTTGCAGAGGGGTTGGTAATAATTTCAATATCTTTGATTGAACTAGCAGGCAACTGCTGGAGCGCATCGTTTGCATCAAGTATCGAAGGTTTGCCGTCAATCAGTAATTGAAAACTTTCACTACCGCGAAGTGAAACATTACCTTCAATATCAACCGAAACAGAAGGAACATTTTCTAGAATGTCAACTGCATTGCCGGATAAAGCAGTTAACTGCTGATCAACATTAATTACTTTTTTATCTATTTCATAAGAGATTGGCGATCTTTGGTCTGATACAACAACGTCTTCGGTGTTGAATTGATTTCTCTCAAGGTAAATATTTTCAAGCGGTAAATGTTGTCCTCTTGTGATATTTATGTTATCGATTGTTTTGGCTTTGTATCCAATGAAACTAATTTTTAAGTAATAATCTCCAGGCCTGAATCTTTCTAGCAAGAATTCACCGTTTTCATCCGTGGCTGTACCTCTAACTTGAGAGCTATCAGATGATTTAAACAAAACAACATTTGCGTATTGCAGCGGGTGGTCGTCAACTATATCCAGAATTTTGCCGGAAATCTTGGATGGGATTCTATTTCCTCTTTGCTGGGCAACTAACTGAATCGATAAAAAAATCAGCAAAATTAAAATTGTAAAGTTTGTTCTCATATTATGCCCTACCCGGTTAAACCAATTAGACAGAATGAATCGTTTTCATATTCCATAAAGGAAAAATTTAAAGAAAAAGTTCAAAAATTAATGCTGATCAATCAAATTTGTTTCGGGACATTTGTCACATTCTAGCTGAATAGTAACGTGATTGATAGAAAATTTTTCATTCAGCAAATCTTCAATTTGATGTAGTAATCCGCCACTTTCACTGATTTTCATATCTTGAACATTTACATGCGCTTCAAAATGATTGTCGTTTTCACCCACGGACCAAATATGAATATGGTGAATGTCTTCTACTCCTTCAATTTTCTCAACTTCTTTTTTAATCTCTTCAATTGAAACATTCGAGGGCGCACCTTCCATCAAAATATGTATTGCATCGCCGATTATAAAATAGCATTCGCGTAAAATATAAAGCCCGATAAGAATTGTTAAAATCGGATCGACCCAATACGCTTCCCAGTAGATTATTGCAAGTCCGCCTAAAATAACAGCAACTGATGAAATCGCATCACTCAACAAATGGAGATACGATGATTTGATATTCATACTAGTGTGAGCATCTCTTTTAAGCAGGAGAGTTCCAACAACATTTGCCACAAGCCCAACGCTTGCAACAATAGTCATTATGTGTCCTTCAATTTCGGTGGGATTTATTAATCTAATTATTGATTCATAAAACAAGTAAACCGAAATAACAGCTAATACAACTGCATTAATAATCGCCGTTAAAATTTCAGCTCGCTTAAGCCCAAAAGTGTGTTTTACAGAATTGCTTTTCTCTTTTAATTTTATTGCTATGTAGCTTAGAATTACACTTATCCCGTCGCTGAAATTATGCAGCGCATCGGAAATCAGTGCAAGGGAACCAGAAATAATTCCGCCGATCAATTCAGCAATGGTAATTACAAAATTCAAAATCATTGTAACTATTAGTCTGCCGGTAGTAGAATTTAGTCCCTGATGATGGTGATGATGTCCCATATATTTTATTAATAGTTAAATTGTCTTTTTTTAGAAACCTATTCTCGGAAAATAAGCATTTCAAGCTAAATGCAAAATTCTATCATTGAAATAATAACTAAAGACTTTAATTAATTTGGCATAATTTCGATTATAATCTAGTGAAATTACGATATCTAATTGAATAGAAGTAAAAATGAATGACATATCTTTATATTACCAAATATCGGTTGTCTATACAGCAATTAATGCAATAATAGCTTCATTAATCTTAATCTACAAAAAAAAGAGTTTCGTTAGTCAATTTTACTTTCTATGTATTGTTTTCTTAATTGGTTTTGGAGTTTTCTCTTATCTACTTGAATTAAACATTTCTGAAGATATAAAATATGTTATAGAAAGAGGGATTATTTTTTTATACGCGATTTTTCCTTTCTTTTTCCTACATTTTATTATTGTTTATGTTGGCTATAACAAAAAAATTAAATCAACCTATGTTTTTATACTTCTCTACTTTACCGGGCTTTTCACTTATACCCTTGTTTTATTGAATTTAATCCCTAGCCCTCTAACTGAGGGAGCACTATCAACAAATAGTTATATGTTTTATATAATTTGGATGTCTGTATTTTTTACTATTGGCGTTTCTCAATTGTATGCTTTGGTTGGCGGCAATTACGGTAAAACAACAAAACCAAAAATTATTTTTACGAGTTTTGTTCTTTTATTTCTTCTTTTGCCCGGGCCTTTTTCAGAAACAGTAATTTCAGCTTTTTTTACTAAAAATGATTCTGTTTACTACTTAGCTTCCTTACTTGCATTATCTATTGCTATTTATTTTGTATTTAGACATAAAACTAGTCTTACAATAACTGACACTCTAAAACTTACTATGTCTGTTATGAAAGATATTATAATAAATACTGATCACAATCTTAACATTCAAATAGTGAAAGGGGATTTGAATTCCATCTTAGGTTATACGGAAAAGGAATTGATACGCAAAAATCTAAATGAAATATTTACTTCTTCTGAATTACTCAAACTAAATCATTCTAAAATTATAAATGGTAAAGTAAACAACGCGATTTTTGATGTTGAGTTGATAAAAAAAGATAAATCAATCTTACCGATGAGTTTTTCTCTTACACCAATAATAGATAATGAAATTATTAATGGATATGTTTGTATTGGTCGAGATATATCTGACATAAGAAAGGCTCAGGGAGCATTAAAACTGAGTGAAGAACGATTCAAAGGAATATTTGATAATTCCCAAATAGGAATTTATCAATCAACACTTGAAGGAAAATTTATCGTCTGTAACGCTGCTTTCTTGAAAATTCTTGGATATAATTCGATTGAGGAATTGAGAGAGATTGACATAAATGAAAATATATATGTAGACAAGAATGACAGAGTTAAATTTCTTGAAGTTCTGGAAAAAGGAAACTTTGTAAGAGGATTTGAAACATCGGTTATTCATAGATCAGGTAGATTGTCATTTATTAAAGAATACGGAAGGTTAATAACAAACGAATCCGGGGTGAAAATAATTGAGGGGACCATAGAAGATGTAACAGAAAAAAAGATTGCGGAGCAGGAAATAATATTTGCCAAAGAAAAAGCAGAGCAATCCGACAAATTAAAGACTCAATTCTTAGCACAAATGTCGCATGAAATACGAACACCAATTAACGCAATTATTAGTTTTTCCGGAATGCTTAAAAGTGAATTAGAGGAAAATATTCCGGATGATTTAGCTGAAAACTTTTCTATTATTGATAAAGCCACGAAGAGAATTATAAGAACTATTGATTTGATCTTGGATATGTCAAAGTTGCAGTCAGGTATGGTAGAGACTAATTTTAAGATGTTAGATATATATGAAAAAATTTTACTCAATATTTATTACGCTTATGAACAAACAGCAATTGATAAAAATATAAATTTCCAAATTGAAAATAGATCGGCAGATAATTTAGTTTTTGCCGATGAATACACAATCGGTCAAGTTTTTACTAACTTAGTTGACAATGCTTTTAAATACACTAATAATGGAAGCATCGAAATCATTCTTGACGGTAATGATAAAGAGTTAAAAGTTACCGTAACCGATACGGGAATTGGAATTTCAAAAGAGTATTTGCCTACTTTATTTGACACGTTTTCTCAGGAAGATCAAACCTTAACTAGAGAATATGAAGGTAACGGACTTGGGTTAGCTCTTGCAAAAAAATACTGTGAAATAAACAAAGCTAAGTTAGACGTAAAAAGTGAAAAAAATAAAGGATCTGATTTTATCGTAAGTTTCCAAAGATTAGAGCAATAAATCACTGATATAAAAGTCTATTTTATTATCGCTTTTTTATAAAATAATCATTCCAGTTTAGCCAGCTATTTCAGAATGAAATTACGATATCTTATCAATATTTTTTTATTTCGATTTAACGAAAATAGAATTAAATTTGTCTCACAATTTTTAGGAGTTTTTTAGTCTTACTTTTATGAACAAATCAATAATTGCCGACAAAGTCCGATAAACGATTCAGTTTCTTGAATCTATCTCATCCTCTTTTTTAGAGGAACTGCATTAGTTTAAATTTTAGAAAATTTTAAGGAATAATAACATTGGAAAAGTTATTTAAATACGGGTGGAATCCCTTTTTTGAAGAGCAATTTAATAAATTAAAAGACAGCGGTTTTCCTGCCTTGCCGGCGGGTAGGAGTGTCGGCAGAGTTATAAAAGAAAACAAAACAAATTATTTGGTTGCAACGGAAAACGATATCGTCATCGCTGAAGTGACCGGAAAACTATTATTTGCTAACGAGATGTCTGAATTACCTAAAACAGGCGACTGGGTAGTAATGAATATTTTTGAAGACGAACAAAAAGGAATTATTCATGAAGTGTTGGAGCGGAAAACAGTACTGTCGCGGAAGGCAGTTGATAAAAAAGCATCCGAGCAGGTTATAGCTGCAAATATTGATTACGCTTTTGTAGTTCAGAGTCTAAATGAGAATTATAACATTAATAGATTGTCGCGATACCTTGTGATGATAAATCAATGCGGAGCAGAACCAATTGTAATTTTGAGCAAAGCCGATTTATGCGAAGACACAGAAGAAAAAATAGAAGAGGTGAAAAATAATTTCCCGGAAGTAGAGATAATAATTACAAACATCAATGACTCAAAAAGTATTGAAGTGCTCTCACACTTCATTGAAGAAGGCAAAACATATATTTTTGTAGGCTCTTCAGGGGTTGGTAAATCTTCATTGATTAATAAACTTATCGGTGAAGAAAAGCAAAAGACAATTGAGATCCGTGATTCGGATTCAAAAGGGAAACACGCAACAACAAGCCGCGAATTGTTTTTATTACCAAACGGCGGAATTGTGATTGATACTCCCGGAATGCGTGAACTCCAGTTGTGGATTAGCAACGAAGGTTTTGCAAACACTTTTGATGAGTTTGAAGAGTTATCGCAGAATTGCAAATACAGCGATTGTACACACATTCATGAAAAAGGGTGTGCAGTTTTGGAGGCACTTGAAAACGGCGAGCTTCCGCAAAAAAAATACGATAACTATTTGAAGTTACATAAAGAACTCAAGTACCTCGAAACAAAGGTTGATTACAATGCTTATTTACAGGAAAAGAAAAAGTGGAAAGAAATAAAAAAATCGTATGATAAATATTTCAAAAATAAAAAAAGAAGTTAATTTCTTGTCTTTAGTTGCTGTTGGGAAACATTGAGATTACCTCAAAACTAATATTTGTTATTCCGAACGAAGTGAAGGAATCTCTTTTTTGAGCTAATATTAGAAAGATTGCTTCGTCGCAAACTCCTCGCAATGACTGTTATCGGACTTTTGAGGTATCTTAATTGGTACTTGACCGCCTTTTTGAAATCCCCGAAATCGAAATTTATCCCGCTTCGCAAGAAGATTTCGGGGATTTTATACTCAGTTGTTCCATATTTTGGTTTTTACAGTCTCAGCGACATATTCACTAAAGCTTTTAGGTTTTCTGCCCAAAACTTTTTCTATAGTATCTGTTGTGCTTTCGTTTCTTCCATCCAATACTTCAGTGAAAAGATATTTAATCAGCCAAATGTAATCATCCGGAATTTGATGTTCTTTCATCATAGCTTCATATTCTTCCATAGTTATTGGATGAAACTGAATTTCTCTGCCGGTTTCCTTTGAAATAATTCCGACAACGTCTGTGAAAGTTAAAAGTTCAGGGCCGGTAATTTCATAGATTTGTCCCGAATGTTCTTCGTTCAATAAAGATTCAACAACAACATCGGCAATATCATCAGAATCAATAAACGGTTCTTTTACACCATTAACAGGCAATGCAACATGTCCGGCCAAAATCGGTTCAAGAAAAAAACTTTCACTAAAATTCTGATTAAACCAGCTTGCCCTGACAACTGTTGAATCAATTCCTGAATTCATTACAATATTCTCACAAGCCTGGGCTTCCTTTTCTCCACGCCCGGAAAGAAGAACTAACTTTTTGATGTCATTCTTTTTCGCATGTTCAGTAAATAACTTAATTGTTTCAACAGCTCCCGTTACTGCGAGATCAGGTTGGTAAGTAATATAAACTGCTTCCATTCCATGTAATGCTTTATCCCATGTGGATTGATTATTCCAATCAAACGAAGGATAGGTACTTCTTGAACCATTGCGTACTTCATGATTTAATTTTGTTAATCTACTTAGAACTCTGCGGCCGGTTTTTCCGTTACCGCCGATAACCAATATCTTTTTCATTTTACTACTCCTTTTCTTATTAAATGTTAATTCCAAAATAGAGTTGTAAATAGCCAAGCAATAGAAAAAAACCGTCAAAATAGAATGCGAGTCTGACTAACTGTGCGTTGCACCTAAAAATTCTGAAGGCGTTCTGCCTGTGAAATGTTTAAAAGATTTTATAAAGTGTGATTGGTCGGCAAAGCCTGATTCAAAAACTATGTCTGAAAACAACTGAAATTCTTTTTTAGAAATTTTATCAAAAGAAAACTGAAACTGAATAATTTTGGCAAACTGTTTGGGTGTAATTCCTACCTGGTTTGTGAATTGTCTCTCAAAAGTTCTTTCAGTCATATGAATTTCTTCGCGCACTTTTTTAACGGGGGTCTTTCCTTTAGCAGTAATGATTTTGTTTACAGCCATCTGAATTCTATCATCAATGTTTCTTCCGTTTACTTCAATAAGTTCAGATAAAAAGGAAGAGAGTATATCAATATACAACTCCGGTTCACTGACACGGCTTAACCTTTCATATGTTGTTTTTACTTCTTCCTGTTTAAGCCCGCTTAAATCAAAACAGTCATCGTTAAATTTCTTAGGATTAAGCCCAAATAAATATTTCAATGCAAGGGGATAAAATTGAAATATGATCATTTTAAAAGGGCCTTTTACCAATAGCTCGATGGGATGAATTGTCTGCCCGTAAATAAAAAACTTTGTCAGTTTTTTATTGCCAGGATTATAAAACATATCATTTTCTGAAAGCAAATACAGGAGACCGGGGAAACCGTCTGCATAAAACGGTAGACATGTATCCGCGGAAATATCATCCTCTTCGAATATCCAAATGTCATTCACATATGAATCAATATTCTCTTGCGGTTTTAATGTCAGATGCTTCATAAATTATTTTATTTGATAGAGCATAAATAATTTACAAAATTTGAATGAATTATTTTAATTAGGAAAGAAATAAAAAGAGCAGTCACATTTTCTGCCGCTACGGGTGCCGTCGCTCCATAGCGTGCCTTCGCCATAATAGATTTTACAATAGGGGGATTTTAGCAACGTAATGCTGATAGGCCGAAATCTTCTACTGCACCCGGCAAATTCTAATCATATTTCTATTCAATCAATAATCGCTAATTTATCTTTTTGGCATAAGTCAATATATCAATAATAGAAATAGGAGCATTCATAATTAATGTATTAGTATTATTAATGTTTTGCATTGGTTTTCTCTTATAATGCTTGTCTTCGCCATAAAGTGAAGGAATTAAAAACCTACAATAGACTCAACACGTAATCTTATATTATTCATTTATGAACAAATATTGGACATTGCTATCGAGTAATATCATCCCGGCGGCGGAAAGAGTCATCGAAGTGTCGGTAAGGACCATCGTAGCGGCGAGGAGCATCATCGTAGCGTCGGTAAGAACCATCGTAGCGGCGAGAAGCATCATCGTAGCGTCGGTAAGAACCATCGTAGTGGCGAGAAGCATCATCGTAGTGTCGGTAAGAACCATCGTAGTGGCGAGAAGCATCATCGTAGTGTCGGTAAGAACCATCGTAGT
>CAJHYN010000628.1_pt1 | contig 15926 bp, 16 predicted proteins | sample 9198641 | NCBI WGS metagenome assembly CAJHYN01 (sample SAMEA7708370, study PRJEB35096) | sediment metagenome | biome: marine neritic benthic zone biome [ENVO:01000025]; feature: sediment [ENVO:00002007]; material: shallow marine sediment [ENVO:03000034] sea grass bed [ENVO_01000059] ... | reverse complement strand
GCAATGGACGAACTTGGCAAACACACAAGGTTTGTTAAAGTACTTGGCTGTTATCCCATTCATGAAATAGAAAAAACCAAAGTCGATTTTCTAAGAGACCACAAAACCATTGTAAAAGACAAAGATGAAAAAGAAGAAGATGTTTCATCCCAAAAGAAAAAAATTATTCCTAAAGGATACAGGCTTGCAAGCAGGGAATACAAACCTGAAGCTACCGTAATTAAAGTTAGGGAAACAACTATCGGTGGGGATGGATTTATAGTTATTGCCGGTCCCTGTTCTGTGGAATCAGCAGAACAAATTAACTCGTGTGCTTCTGAAGCAAAAGAAAATGGTGCACACATCTTAAGAGGTGGATGCTTTAAACCCCGTACATCGCCTTATAGCTTTCAAGGTTTGGGCTTTGATGGGTTGGATTTATTAAAGGAAGCAGGAAGATCATATGAATTGCCGATTATCACTGAAGTACTTTCACCCGAAGATGTAAAAGAAGTTGCTAAACATGCTGACATCCTTCAGATCGGTGCACGTAATATGCAGAATTTTACTTTACTTTCTGAAGCGGGCAGATCACACAGACCTGTAATGCTAAAGAGGGGATTGATGGCATCCATTGACGAGCTGTTGCACGCTGCTGAATACATTTTATCGCAGGGCAACAGGCAGGTAATTCTGTGTGAAAGAGGAATAAGAACTTTTGAAACCGCAACACGCAACACGCTTGATTTAAGTGCTATCCCTGTATTGAAAGAGTTAACTCATTTGCCAATTATTGTTGACCCTTCTCATGCCGTGGGACATAGAGATAAAGTAGTGCCTCTAGCAAAAGCAGCAAAGATAGTTGGAGCACATGGTATTATGATTGAGTTCCATCCTGATCCGCCAAAAGCAATGAGCGATGCAGACCAGGCATTGTATTTTGAACAATTTGAAGATTTGATGCGTGATTTGAAAAATATAAATTAATATCGATATAGAGATGTCCATACATGGCATCTCAATCTTGCTCATATATAACTTCTCATAATGTTTCATTACAAATCCAAATTTGTTGGTAATGATTTTTCAATATCCCACCTTATCGGATTCTGTTTAATATAATTTCTAATATTCAGTAACTCTCTTTCGTTTCGAATTATTCTATCGTAAAATCTTGACTGCCATTTAAATTCCTTAAACCCGGATTTTCGAATTATTCTCGTAACCGCTGCTTTGTATTTGCCTACGATATCACCTAATGTATGACTTTTTGCTTGTAGAGACGCCATATATGTCGTCTCTACACTGTTAGGATTATTAAGTATAATTATTCCGTGTATGTGATTAGGCATTATAGTGTATTCGTCTAATTTAGTATTTGAATAATGTTTCGGAATATCTTGCCAGCAATTATTTGCAATTGTACCAAACTTATTTAATTTCATTTTCTCTTTTACAACTTTACCGAAGTAAGTTTTGTTTTCATGGCAACAAATTGTTACAAAATACCACCAGGGCTTTGAGTAATCCCAATCTTTTAATCTCGTTGATTCAATCCGGTATGTCTTTTTGAATTTGCTCATAGTTAAAATATAACAAAGAGAGACATCCATACATGGCATCTCTATAAAAAAATTACAATTCAAGTTTCAATTTCGGTCCGGTAAAAATAAAACCTTCACGTTCATAGAACTTTACCGTTCTTTCCCAGCGCTTTTCGGTTGGGGCTGTTACATCAATCCTTTTCCAACCTTTTTGGTTGCCAATATCTTTTATAGCATTTATTAATGATTTGCCTATTTCTTTGTTTCTAAATTCCGGTTCGATGTACATTTCGTCAATTACGCCATAACTGCCGCCTGCATAAATTGCTTGTGTTTCGGTTAGTGTTACATATCCCAACACGTTATTATTTTCATTAACAGCAAGTAAAACTGATGTTCTACTTGATTGCATTAACTGTCGTATTGTGTCGGTTGTTATATAACTTAGCGAACTAGCTTCTTCACCAAGTTCAATAAGTAGCTTCTTTATTAATTCATAGATTAACTCTAAATCTGTTTGCTCCGCCTTGCGTATTTTATGTTTCATACTTCCTCAACTTCTAAATGACTGAAATAGATTTTCAAATAATCAAAAATAATAAAATGACTGCAAATTAATAGAAAACATACTTACACTAACATTTCAGAAAATAAACGTATACTCCAGATTAGGCCTATTGTAAAATCCTTTTCCCATCTCATTCGTGTTTTCTATTACAAGGTTCCTCTTTTGAAAAGATAAGATTATTATGAGCGAATTAAATTTCTTTCTCAGCCATAATCCCATAATATAAATCGGCACTAATTTTACATGGATCATTTTTTGCCTTTTTAAGATTTCAAAAAATAGACTTTTTATAAAATACATTTCATCCTATTTTCAGATTTGGGGTGCTTTATGATATCATATCTAAACTTTTTTATTCTTCTAATAAGTTTGTTCTCAGCATCTGTTTACTCACAAAGCTTTACAGATGTCAGCAATAAATTACCTTCCGCTACAAAGTTAATAGATAATGCCTCGGGTGTTTCTGCAATTGATTATAACAATGATGGTCTGGTAGATATTTATGTGTCGGCATCAAAAACAAGAGGTCTACTTCTTAAAAATAATGGTGAGACTTATGAAGATGTAATAGAAGTTTTGGGGATTGATGAAAGAGATGACAATGATAACGGCTCGTGGGGAGGCATTTGGGCTGATTTTAATAATGATGAATTATTGGATGTTTATTTTGCCGTAACGGATAGATTTTACTCTCAAAACACTGACGGCAGATTTGTTTTATCAAATATTTCAACAGGATTGGTTCTACCGGAAGAGGAGTTTTTTTCTCAAGGAGTTAGCTGGCTTGACTACAATCTAGATGGAACACTTGATATTTTTATAGGAACAGATGTTTTTGGTAAAAATAAACTTTTCAAGAATATTAATAATACTAGATTTGAAGAAGTCCCTTTGCCTGGTATTACAAACACTGGTTACGGGACTTATGGTTTAACTTCATCCGACTTCAATAATGACGGTAATCCTGATATTTTTATAGCAGCTTGCGCGCCTTCAAAGGTATTTTCTGTAAATACACTCTGGGTAAACAACGGTGACGAAACTTTTACAGACATTAGTCAAACTGCAGGAGTTGGTGATTCACTTGCTTCATGGGGTGTTGTAAGCTTTGATTACGATAATGACGGGGACTTTGATATTTTCGTAACCAATATGTCGATTGATCCTGATAATCAAAAAGGTTACAATGAATTTTATAGAAACAACGGTAATAATACATTCGATGAAGTAGCAGAAGAGGCTGGAGTTCGCGGTGAATTTACAAAAGCAAGTTTTGCGGTTTCGGTTGCCGATTTTAATAATGACGGCTGGCTGGATATTTATGAATCTGTTTTCTCAGCGCAAGATAAAATATTAATCAATAACCAGGATGGTACCTTCACCGATATAGCGGAATCAATCGGCTTTATTGAAGACACTACAAATTCAGTTGCTGTTTCAGATTATAATAATGACGGCTGGATTGATATTTTTCTATCAAAACCGGCTAAAATTGGTAGCAGACTTTTTTATAACGATGGTGGTAGTGCAAACTGGTTGAAGATTAGTTTGAAGGGGACTATATCTAATGTTTACGGGGTTGGTTCTAGAATTGAAGTTTATTCGGGTTCTCTTGTTCAAACAAGGGAAGTAAATGCAGGCGACGGATTTATCCAGCAAAACCATGCTTTTATAACTCACTTTGGATTAGCCCAAAGCACAAAGATTGACTCGATTTTAGTAAAATGGCCTGCCAGCAAAACTATTGACAAAATTGAAAACGTTGATGTTAATCAACATATAACAGTTACTGAAGGAGAAGGTGTTGTTACTTCAATTGAGATGGAAACAGAGTCGTTGCCTACTAAATTTGAACTAAAGCAAAATTATCCGAATCCGTTTAACCCGGGTACAAATATTAAATTTAGAATACCTAAAACAACAGAAATGAGATTAGTTGTTTATGATATTCAGGGGAAGAAAGTAACCGTTTTATTCGAAGGAAATATAAAAGACGGTGAATACGAAGTAAACTTTGATGGTAATAATTTAGCCAGCGGTGTTTATATATATCAGTTAATAACGGGAGATTTCGTATCAGCAAAAAAAATGATTTTATTAAATTAGATATGTAGGAGTTACAAGCAGTAAATCAAAAATAATAAAACGACTGTAAGTTAATCGAAAACATGCTTGCGCTTACGTTGCTGAAAGTAAATGCATACTCCAAGTTAGGTCCGATGGTAAAACCTTTTTTTAAATCATCACGCAAATCGAATCCAAACTGAGCATTAAAAATTGCTCCCGTACTCCATGTATCTACATCACTGAAAGTTCTGTCATTCAAATGAATAATTCCAACTGATTCCTCAAAAAATTTACCTTCACCGGAATATTGTGTAAGGACAAGTTTAAGAGAGAAGGCTTGTACAAAAGGGAAAAAACTCCGTTCGTTGCCAGGTAAAAAATATTCAAGCTTGCGTGAATAATGAAACCCGAATCGTAATGCGTATTCTTCCATAAACCAAGGAGAAGCTTGTATAAATATGCCAGAACTAAGACTTCCAATATCTGGAGACTGTCCGGATATTGTTCCTCCTCCTATGTTTGCACCAATTGCAGATTTACTGAATTGAGCAAATACGCTTGAAGAAAGTGATAGAAACACAAAAATTATTGTAATCAAAAGTTTTGGCATAACTTCAGTATTTATTATTTATTGTTCTTAGATTAGGTTAAAATTTCAAAAACAAAATGCAAAATGAATAAAGAATTATACGTTTACAATGCAAAAGTAGTTTCCGTTTATGGTGATATTCAAACACATTTGGCATTGATTTGAGCTTGTCCATTTTATAAAAGGTAAAAAAGTTTTGTCTGTTTGAGGATTTTGATTACAATATGTTACTTCAAACCATCAAGAGAAAGAGAAAATAAAGAAGGTCACTCGGCATAGTACGTAAAATATTAATTCACTTTCCTAATTAACAATCCTGTTGTTGAAACCATTACGTTCAGTTTGGAGATTTGCTTAACATTTATAAATGTGCCTGACCCGTATTCGGCATCAACAAGCGGAGCTAGGAAGTCATAATCTTCCCTTAAATCAAACATATCAAAATATTGATTTTTTGATAGCGAAAAAGTACTTCGTGTTCTTGTTTGCTCATCAAAGAGTTTCCTATACCTGCCGCCTACACGGTCAAGCTGGTAAAGGGTGTGAAGTCCTAATATATTCGCTATTGGGTGCCATTTCAAAATGTGTGCGTCGACATAAATTTCATCACCAGAAATAATGTATCTAGCATTTGAATTATCCGGAAAGGTAAAAGACGCTGCAAATTTCTGCCTACCCATTGGCTCAATTTGAATAGTAGCAGCTAGTTCTTCTTTTGTTAGAGCGTTGTATCCTTGTAAGGAAATGCTTAGTGTCATACATAATAAGGTCAAAACAATCATGAGCAGCAATGTGACAAAACTTAATGTAGTTCCTATGATTTTTCTTTTCCTTACAGCCTTAAAAGTTATTCCGAGAAATACTAAAGCTAATATTGCAAATACTATCGAAAGAATTATTAGTGTGCTGTTCATGGTATCTCAATTGGAAATTATAAATGATAAATTAAAAATTGCTTCGAAAATCTGTCGTGATAATTAGATTTTTGATTCGTTATACATTATCTATTTCAACCAGTATCCAACAGCAACGCCTATAAAAGTAGCAACAGCATAACCAAGCGTACCGCAGAGTATCGCTGGAATTACTAAGTCTTTCCACTTTCTCGCGACAGCCATAGCTGCGGCAGTTGTAGGTCCGCCCATATTTGCGTTGGATGCAATTACTATTTCCGACAAATCAAGTTTGAATATGTACCCTGATATTAAAAGAAAAATCAAATGAACAAAAAGAATCAACCCGGCAAACACAAAAAGAATAGGCCCGAACTTTAAGACTATCATTATATTGGCACTTGCGCCAATTACTGCAAAGAAAACCTGCATTAAAAGCACACCTATTTTATCTGCTCCGCTTATCGTACCAATATTTTTATGAAATACAGTAGCTATAGTTACGATAAACGCGGTAATGATCAAAATTCCGATTCCTTTTATTCCTGATAAATCTGCAAGCCAGAAACCTAGCGCACAAATTGCAAAACTAATAGCCAACGACTTTGCCATATCAAACAAATTGATTTTATCATTTTCAGAATGGTCTAGTTTAATTTCGTCGATTTGTTGTGCTTTTTCTTCGTGATGAGTTTTGAATTTTTTCTGTAAGAATTTTATTGAAGGCAGCGAAAATAAAACAAGAAAATAAATTGTCATAACAAGATTATCAGCAGCAATTCCAGCAGCAAGCAGATCACCGGACTTCATCTGAACAGCTTCGGCTGAAGCTACGTAATTCATTGATCCGCCGATATAAGTGGAACAGAAAATTGCAGCAAGCTTCCAGCCTTCTTTCCCAAGCGGAATTAAATTATATGAAAGAACAGTACCAAGCACAGTTCCTATACCGCCGAAAACAAATGCTAACAAAGTCGGTCCTGCTTCTTTAAATATTTTTTTCAAATTTGCTTTGAATAATAAAAGGGGAATGGCCAGAGGAACCAGGTAAGACCAAACAACATCGTACGAAGGTGCAGAAGAAGGAATGATTGATAAATTGGATAAGATGAAGGCAGCCAATATTGTTACAACAACTGCAGATAACTTAGAACCCCATTTTGTTTTCTCCGCCCACAATCCAAAAGCTGCACAAATGAATAAAACAGCCCACAACACCCAATGCTGACTCTCAGCTATTAATGTATTCTCAAACAATATTATTCTCCTTTTCAATAAAGAAAAATGATTCAGAAAGTATAGTTACATTCGTATATAGTTTTGCCATAAAAGTTATAAAGTCACGCTGAGTTTATCGAAGCGTGTTTTGGCAGTTTTCGACTAGCCTGCCTTCCTTAGTAAAAAGTACGGCAGAGAGGCTCAAACTGACATTCTCATTAACTTAGAAATTTTTCTTTCTCAATACTCTGCTAAGAAATCAATAAAAAACAGCAATCCAGTAAGTGTATTCATTTGGGTTTGTCCTTTCAACCCTGTGTTTAACATGCGCTGGTATATTCAAATAATCTCCTTTGTTCATTTTAATTTTCGTTCCGTCTTCAAATAATAGATCGGCCGAGCCTTGAACTAAAATTACAAGTTCATTTTGATCTTGATCATACCAGTAATCTTTTGGAGATTCATGCCCTCGTGAAACAATTTTTTCTATCTTTATATTATTTGACTCTATTAATTTTTCAACATATTCTTCTTTAAGATTTCCAGGAACGTGTTCAAAAATGTTTTTTGGTTTTATCATTTTTAGTTGCTCAGTGTGCCGCTAATTTTGTTAAAATCTTTTCCTGTTGGATTTTGATAAATTCCCAGTTCAAACAAAGGAACAACCGCAAAGAAGTGATCGAAAATATCAGCTTGAATTTCTTCATAAGGGATCCAATCTGTAGTACTCGTAAAAACATAAATTTCAATCGGTATACCGTTTGGTCCAGGCGATAACTGCCTTACCAAAAACGTAAGGCCTTTATGAATGTCTTCTCTCTGCCTTAAGTAAACTTTTATGTATTCCCTGAAAATACCTATATTAGTAAGTCTTCTGCCGTTAATGAGCTGAGTTGAATCAACAGATCTTTCTTCATTATATTTTGCAATTTCAATTCTTTCCCTTTTTAAATAGTCCAACAACAACTGAAACTTTTCGAATCTGTTTAGCATTTCTTCATCGCAGAATTTAACTGTACTGAGGTCAATATAAATTGGTCGTTTAATTCTTCTGCCTCCCATTTCCTGCATACCGCGCCAGTTTTTGAATGACACTTCGACTAGTTTATGAGTTGGAAAAACTGAAATAGTTTTATCAAAATTTCTAACTTTAATTGTGTGAAGTGCGATATCCATAATATCGCCGTCTATACCAAACTGCGGAACCTCAATCCAGTCGCCCACTTTCACAAGGTCGTAAGATGTAATTTGAATGCTGGCAATAAAAGAAAGAATAGTATCCCGGAAAACAAGTATAAGCACTGCCGTCATAGCACCGATACCGGTAATGAGTGTCATAGGATTTTGATCGGTTATTATTCCTACAATTACAACTGCACCTATTATGTAAACAATTAAGGTTACTATTTGCAGGTAACCTTTAATAGGGCGGTCTATATGTTTTTCTTGCTTTTCCCAAATTATATTAAATGATGAAATCAGTGTGCTGATAGAAATAAGAATAAATAAGGCTATCAAAGCTTCAAAAACATTTTTGGCAAATTCTTCAATTTCCGGTGCCAGATAAAAGAAATTATATACTACGAGAATCGGAGGAATAACAGATATATTTTTCAACAGCTTATCACTTAATAAAATATCGTCGTATTTCGTTTTTGTTCTTTTTATAACTTTATGGATCGTAGTTAAGATTATTTTTTTTGTTATTAAATACGTTATTAATGCAAGAAGCAATATTCCAATAGAAATTAAAATGCTTTTAACTAATGGGTATTGATCAAGCCAAGAAATAATTTCACTAAACATTTTTATCCTTTAGTTTTCTGAATCTGCCAAATTTTTTAATGCATTACCGGTTAACCTGAATACAGTCCATTCGTCCATTGGAACAGCGTCAATACTTTTATAGAAATTTATTGCAGGTTCATTCCAATCCAGCACCCACCATTCCAGTCTTCCGCAATCTCTTTCAATTGCTAATTGAGCAAGATGCTGCAGCATTTGCTTCCCGAATCCTTTACCTCTCATTTCGGGAAGAACAAATAAGTCTTCTAAGTATAGTCCCGGCTTGGCTAAAAAAGTAGAAAAATTGTGAAAGAAAATTGCAAATGCTACAGGTTCATTTTCCCAATAACCCAACAATGCCTCGGCTTTTGAATCCTCTCCGAATATATTTTTCTCGATTAACTCTTCAGTGGCAACAACTTCGTGTTCAAGTTTTTCGTATTTTGCAAGTTCCTTAATGAACCGGAGAATTATTTTTGCATCTTTTTTTTTAGCAAATTTGATTATTAACTTATTGTGATTATTGATTCTCATCCTATTAAGCCTAAAATAAAAAAATGAGTGAGGGCATGACTCAAAAATTAAAAGTTATTTTGTTTGTAATAGCTATTCTACTTTTACAAGATAATATTTTCTGCCGAGATTTTAATAATAAAATTTCCGGCAAGGTAATCGACAATGAAACTGATGAACCGATTCCAAATGCACAAGTTTACATTTCAGGAACAACTATAGGTACCACAACAAATGTTGATGGTGAGTATACAATAAAAAATATTCCACCCGGAATACATGATTTAGTTGTTTCGATGATTGGCTTTAAAACAGAAATTAAAACAATAGTAATGAAAGAAGACAAACGCATGGAGGTTAATTTTGATATAGGATCTCAACCGATCGAAATGGGCGAAGTTGTTGTAGAATCTGAGAGACCCGATAATTGGGAAAGGAATTTAAGGATATTCAAAGAAAAATTTCTCGGGACTACAGAATTATCAGAAGAGTGCGAAATCGAAAATGAGCTTGTACTCGATTTTACAGTTGACGGCGGACAGTTAAGAGCTAAAGCCGATAGAACTTTAATAATAAATAATCACTCGCTCGGTTATAAAATCTACTGTGATATAATTGCTTTTATTTATTACATTAAAAATACTGAGACAAAGTATACCATAATGACAAGGTATATAGATATGGAAACTGATGATCCTGAACTGAAAAAACGCTGGATGCAGAATAGGGAAGATGCTTATTTAGGATCCATAAATCATTTCTTAAAAAGTTTGAAGAAAAATTCATACAAAAATGACGGTTATTTAGTTTACCATGCAAAACCTGCCAGTCCAAATGCTAACGTACAAGAGTTGGAATGGCTTGTCGGCGAACTTGATGAAGATGAAAAAATTATTAAAAATGGTTTTTTGCCTGGTGAGCATATTTTGAATTTCCATGATTTTCTCCTTGTTTGGTATGATCATCCGAATATTGCTGAAAGACAGGAATCTTATTTCATGTTGAATTATTATGAAGTAAATGTAGATGAATTTGGTTATTGTTATGAAATCTTACCGTTCAAAAAATCCGGGTATTGGGCAACAACTGGTATGGCAGATATGCTTCCCAAATATTACGGGGAATTTAATTAAAAGTAAAATTCCCCTTGTAAATAAATTGATGTAGAATAATACCAATATTCCGATAATTCAGACCCATAAAAAAATTGGCTGCCAAGGCTTAAGTAAAAGTCTTCAGCAGCAGAATAATTTCCAACTAATGAGATAAAACCGCTTCCATCATTCAGATTTGTGTTGTTTGACAAAGTTAAAGTAATCAGTGGATGATATTGGTAACTCGAATTAAAATGCAGATAGTTTTTTGACAGGTTAATTATCTGGCCTGAAAACAGTCTGTCTAACTCGTAATCATTTTTATTGGTTTTACCTTCACCATTGAATTGATACTCAAGCATTAAGTATAATTTACGGGATACTTGAGCATCAATTCCGAGAATATATTTTATAAAATTGTTATTGAATTCATTTTCATCAGCAGAAAAAATCCCTTCGCCTCTTACGCCTGCTCCGAAGAGGTTTCCTGCAAAGTCTGTACCTAATACAACACGCTTATCAAAATATCCTCCCATAAAAGAGAAATCGTATTCGCCGATATTTGATCTGAATCTACCTCCATAATTGCTGTTGCCTATTTTTTCATTAGGATTGAATACTAAATTTAAATCTGTAAAATTTCCGAGAAAATATTTTAGAGCAATAATATCTGCACCGTCTTTTTCAACTTTAAAAAATGTTGCAGGATTAATAGGATTAAACAAATTTGTAGGGTTCCAAATTCTTCCGGTTCCCCATGAAACTCTTTGCCTGCCTATAGTTACATTGCCGTTTTCAAAAGCATACTTAAAATAAAGCCTATCAATAAAATGTGTGAGCGAGTATTTTGATTCATTGACTGGTGTCCAGGTCCAATCAAATAATTGTCGCGATGATTTTTGCTGTTTCGATTGAAACAATTCGCTTGAAGTATTCCTATATAACGATACGATTTCGTATTCAATGTTTATTCTTAAATTATCATTTAAATAAAAAACAGGACGCAAACGTGCTCTTGATAAATTTAGAAATTGTGAGTCATCTAATTCAAATTGATCGGCTAACGATTTGTTAAACTTCTGGTAGATCGAAAAATTATTTACATAACCCGAAAAATCGTAATCAACTTGAGCGGAGATTATGTTAAAGCTGCTGCCCAGTAAGACAAGAGACAACAGATAAAAGTAAAAATTGTTTTTCGGAATCCTTGGTTGAGTTTTCATTTTTCTTCAACAATTTTTCCGTCCTTTAATATCAATAACCTCTTTGCTCTTTCTATTACCTGGTTATCGTGCGAAGAAAAAATGAAAGTAATATTTTTTTCTTCATTCATTTTCTGCATTAAATCCAAGAGTCTTCCGCCAGTTTCCGAGTCAAGGTTTGCAGTTGGTTCATCAGCTAAAACAACTGACGGATTGTTTACAATAGCGCGGGTGACAGCAACACGTTGTTGCTGCCCGCCGCTCATTTCATTCGGTCTCTTGTTTGCTAATTCGTCGATCTCAAGTTCTTTCATTAAAGCCAAAGCTCTATCATACCTTTCTTTTTCGGTAATGCCTAGAAGCATCATGCTGAATTCAATATTCTCGAGTGCTGTTAATACAGGTATCAAATTATAAGCTTGAAAAACAAACCCGAGGTTTTTTAATCTAAAATCGGATAATTCTTTTTTTGATTTTAACGAGATGTCTTCATTTTCAATATAGATTTTACCTTCAGTTGGTTTGTCCAACGCGCCTAATAAATTTAACAGAGTGGTTTTACCCGAACCCGATGGTCCGGCAATTACCATATAGTCGCCTTTGTTGATAATTAAATCTATGCCTTTAAGCGCATGAACTGGAACCCCGTTGTCGTTATAAATTTTTTCTAACTTTTCAGTTCTAATGATTTCCATGATGTTATCACATTTTGTTTTCAGTTTTTGATTAATAATTTATTATACATATCTAATCGCATAAACCGGTTCTAATTTTATTGCTTTGTAAGCAGGATATAACGCTGCTAAGACAGATACTATCGGAAGTATAATTAGTGTTGCAGCAAAGTCATCAATGTTTAAGACAGGATAAATCACGGCTCCGATTCCGAAAGAATTTAAACCTTCCGAAAAAACGGCTAAATTTATTCCTGAGTTATAAAACGGCCACATTACTAATAAGCTGAATAATACTCCACCGATAGTTCCGATCACCCCTAAAATAAATGCTTCAAGAGTGATCATTGAAATAATTTTCTTGTTCTTCATCCCGATTGACATGAGCACACCAATCTCTTGTATTCTTTCATAAACCGACATCAGCATTGTATTGATGATTCCGAATATTAGTGCGACTCCGACAATTATATTCAATATCCACATCCAGTTTTTGGACATGTCAATTTGGAAAATTATCATCGGCAACAGATCAATGTAGGACAGTACTTCGTAGTTATCCGGGAGTTGGGCTTTTATTTTTTCTTTTATGATATCGGCTTGTTTATAATCATCACAGATAATTGCAAATTCGTATTCCTTATTTTCAACTTCCAGCATTTGCTGGGTAATTGATTTATTTGCGTAAATAAAAGCTTTATCAAATTCGGAACTAAAAGTTTTATAGATCCCCACAATTCTGAACATTTCCGCACCAATCGATCCGTCAGGCGTATTTGCCATAACAACTACTTTGTCGCCAACTTCGACTTCGAGTTTTTCAGCTAGCTTTTTCCCAATCACCAAATCTCTTTTGTTTGTTGTAAGGTATGTCCCTTTGATTATCGACTCTTTTATTTTAGTTACATTTGCTTCATCAGAAGGATTAACACCGTTTAAGAATACACCGGATGAATTGGTAGCGCTACTTAATAATCCGAATGAGATTAATTTTTTTGAATATGATTTAATCCCTACCTGGTCTTTTATTATGTTCTCAACTAAAACCGGATCAGGGATATAACTCTGAATTACTTTATTATCATTGAACCCTTTTTTATGAATGAGTATGTGAGAAACACTTGAGCTGATCTGGTTTTTCAGCATCTGAAAAAGCATCCCATTCATAAATCCGTTTGTAAAGAAAACCATCATCACGCCAACTATTATTGAAAGCATCACAATCAATGATCTTCTTTTATTTCTCCAAATATTACGCCAGGCTAATGTTAGCAGCATTTTATTTCCTCTTAAAATTATGTGTATCGAATTCCTTTCAACGGTTCCAATTTGTAAACTTTGAACGCGGGATAAATGCATGACAGCAGTGATGCCAAGAGTATCATGAGTGATGTGTTAATAAATATCATCGGTTCAATTGATGAAGGCATTACAGGCAGCCATCCGTAATCTTCGATTACTGCTGCATATTCACCACTTGTGAATTCAATTGGATTTAAATAGAGATAATAATTTGCAAACCACCCGAGAATATTGCCAATAATCAAACCGACTAGGCTTAATGCAATAGTTTCTGCAATTATGAGTAAAACTAATTTTAATTGTGGCATTCCTATAGATAATGTAACACCAAATTCATTGAACCTTTCCGTTACAGACATGAGAATTGTGTTTAATATCCCGAAAGCAACAATAATTACTAAAAACATTAGCATAAATATTCCGCTAATATTATCCAGTTCAATAGATTGTTTAAAATCCGGCATTACTTCATCCCATGAGAGTACAGCTAAATTCTCGTTATTAATTGATTTTGATAGAGTTTCTTTTACTTCATCAATATCATTCAAATTATTAAGCTTGATCGCAATAGCGTGAATCCTGCCATACATTGAAGTTAGTTCTTGGGCTGTCTTTAATCCGATAAAAGCAGATATCCCGTCAAATTCCTGAATGCCTAACTTTGATGATCCGACAATTTTGAATTTTAGATTACCAAGTGAACCATCGAAACCTTGTGTTAGAACTACTATCTCATTGCCGATTTCAGCATTTAACTTTTCAAGCAGCTTATAGCCAAGTACAATTTCATAAGTAGAATCGGAACTTAGAAAATTGCCCTCCTTAATTTTACTTGCTAAAGTTGTTACATCTTTTTCGGCTTTAGGATCAACAGCAAAAATAGCTGCACCTTGCGAGTTATCTTTGTAACTAATTAAGCCGTCTGCATACACGCGGACTGAGTAGGAGGATATTTTGTCATTTGAATTAAGTGCGTAGGTTATTTTTTCATCTACTTTGAAACTCTTTCGTAAAGACGGATTTGAATTGTACTCTGCATTTTGTATTTGAAGATATCCTGAAAACATGTTAACTGCATGTTTGATATTTACAGCGTATGTACCTTTCTGCATACCTCGCATTGCAACCGCTGCAAATGTAGCAAATGCAATAGCGGCAAGTGTGATTAGCGATCTCCTTTTATTACGCCAAATGTTTCGCCAAGCTAATTTTAATAATAGTTTCACTACTAATTACCTCTTTCTAATTCTTGGAAAGAAAAAATTCTATCATTTATTTTTATGTCAAACTCCATGTCAACAATTTTGAATGTGGTTGAATGTCCTTCTTTTATTTTGTTGACCATTTTCCATTCAGAAGGGACAATTCTGTTGCCAACATTTTTTATATCTGAGAAAAGCATATACCTGATTAATTTACCTTTTTCATCATAGTATTCTGTAACAGCGGGAAGCAGGTCAGATTGGCGAATCCAATAGTAGAGTTTACCCCAAACTACTGGTGCATCAGGTTTAGGGTCTAAATGCAATTTCCAGCACATTTCATCTTCTATTTTTTCCTCTGCAACGATTTTTAAATAATAATCATCATAAAGTGATGATTCTCTAACAAGGTCGTCATTAGTAAAATCAGACCCATTCCAAGATTGAAGCATCATTGACGGGGGAATTTTGATTGTCGTTTCCGTATTCTTCAAGTAATTCCACATCTCGTTTTCGATCTTTAATGTTTTATTACCTGCTTCTTTTCTCGGAGATTTTACTTTTATCAATGCTTTTTCATTACCGACCCACCAACTTTCCATTTTTAATGTTCTTTCATAATCGGGAGTTATTATTGTCATTTCAACATCCCCGTAAGCAGTTTTTCCTTTGATAGCGTCTTCAGATTTTTTCAATACTTCGTAAGGGTCCTGAGAGTGAATTTGTGTTACCAAAAAAAAGAAAAATAAGATAATCGAATAAGTTTTCATTGTTTTGTCCTTTTAAAATGACTAAACGTTCAGTCAAAAAATACATCATTTGGACGCATTTGTCAACAAAAAAGTTTTAAAATAATTTTTTTGTTGCTTTTTGAGGTTTTTTCAAATATTTTTATGACTGAACATTTATTCAATGGAAAATTATATGCCAAGGACAAGTGAACAGTTAGACAAAATTAAAGAACAAACTAGGGCAAAGATATTGGAAAGTGCGCTGGAATCATTTGCTTTGAGAGGATTTCACGGCTCATCTATGCAGGAAATTGCAAAAAGAGCCGGGGTTTCAAAAGGATTAGCATACAACTATTTCAAGAGCAAAGAAGAGATATTGAAAGAAATCCTTGAGCACGCAAAATATACCGGCAATGAAATCATGTCTGAAATTTTTGATGAAGAGGATAATTTTAAACAAGTTCAATTAATGATTGAATTAACCTTTAAACATGTTGAAGAACATGAAACCTATTGGAGAATGTTTTCAGCTCTAATGTTGCAGCCTGATGTTCTTGAATCATTT
>CAJHYN010000647.1_pt1 | contig 16020 bp, 13 predicted proteins | sample 9198641 | NCBI WGS metagenome assembly CAJHYN01 (sample SAMEA7708370, study PRJEB35096) | sediment metagenome | biome: marine neritic benthic zone biome [ENVO:01000025]; feature: sediment [ENVO:00002007]; material: shallow marine sediment [ENVO:03000034] sea grass bed [ENVO_01000059] ... | reverse complement strand
TTTTCTAAGCTTTGTGATTAATTTCCTTCCCATTGGGTTAGTAGGATTAGTATTAGCGGCAATATTATCTGCTTCGATGTCGTCAACATCAGCCGAATTAAATGCGCTTGCATCTACAACCGTTATTGATATTTATAAAAGGCTTATTAAAAAAGACGCCTCTGAAAAACACTACCTAATTGCTTCGAAACTTGCAACTGTCTTCTGGGGAGTTTACGCAATAATATTTGCACAATTTGCAAACAGGCTTGGTTCATTAATCGAAGCAGTGAATATACTTGGCTCATTGTTTTATGGAACCATTCTTGGAATTTTCCTTGTAGCATTTTATCTAAAAAAAATTGGCGGCACATCAACCTTTGTGGCTGCTCTAATTGCAGAGACAATCGTATTATTAATGTTTGCTTTAACCGACATACCTTTCTTATGGTTTAACTTAGTCGGCTGTATTTTGGTCGTGATATTCGCTGTTTTGCTACATCCTTTTTTGAATGGTAAAAATGATGAAATCATATTGCAAAAATGATTATAATTGTAAATTGTTTTTAGAGTTATTGAAATGATTAAAAAAAAACTGGAAAATTAATGACAAAAAAAATTACACCGAAGAAGAAATCTAAAATACATGTAGTACTTGAATTTGTAGTAATGATTATTATTGTGCTTTTTATAAAATCTACACTTCTCGAAGCTTCGCTTGTGCCTACTTCCTCTATGGAAAACACAATGATGGCAGGTGATTTTTTAATTGTTAATAAATTTGTTTATGGGGGATCAACACCCCGTTATATTCCTTTTACAAATTTAAGACTGCCTTATATTAACTTTCCTAAATTTAAGAATCCGGAAAGGTACGAAATTCTTGTATTTGAATACCCTGGAAATAGGGATGTTTATTCTAACGAAGAAGTTGTTCACTATGTGAAGAGATGCGTTGGCATTCCAGGTGATACGCTTCAAATCATAAATAGAGTTTTGTTTGTAAACGGTGAAGAATTCAAACGACCACCGAATATTAACTATATGAAGCCAAGATCATATCCGAGTGAATATACTGATCCTTCTATATTTCAAGTTGGCAAAAAATGGAATAGTGATTTCTACGGCCCGCTGGTTATTCCAAGTAAAGGCGATGAAATCAATTTGTCAATAGATAATATTCAAGAATGGGAAACCTTTATTAATAGGGAACACCAAAAAGACGTTGTAGATATTAGGGGAAATCAAATTCACATAAATAATCAACCTGCAAGTAAATATGTCGTAAAAGACGATTATTATTTCATGATGGGCGACAATAGAGACAACAGTCTTGACAGCAGGTTCTGGGGATTTGTTCCCCGTGAAAGTATTGTTGGTTCGCCATTATTGGTTATAGTATCCTGGGATAATAATTATGGTCTTACGCAGCCTTTCAAGTTACTTGGCTCAATTAGGCTTAATAGAATAGCTAAGTTAATTAACTAATTTATATCCAATCCCATGAACAGTTAAGATTATTTTGGGATGTTTTGTATCTGTTTCTATTTTCTGTCTTAACTTTAATATAAAATTATCAATTGTTCTTGTTGTAATGTAAACGTCTTCTCCCCAAACATCTTTTAATAAACTGTCACGACTCACCGTTTCGTTTTTTCTTTTCCATAAATAGTTTAATACCTCGTATTCCTTGTGGGACATTTGTACTTCATTATTATTTTCAAAGGCAGTATAGTTCACAAAGTTTATTTTTAATTTACCTAGAGTAATTTCTTCGTCAAAATTTTCGCTTTTTATATCATCGCTTCTTCTTAAAACGGCTTTTATTCTTGCTATGAGTTCTCTGAGGCTGAAAGGTTTAGTTACGTAGTCGTCAGCTCCTAATTCCAGGCCAAGTACTTTATCGATCTCTTCTCCTTTTGCAGTGAGTAAAATTATCGGGGTTTTTATTCCTTCTTTTCTTGCGGTCTTACAAACATCAAATCCTGATAAATTAGGAAGCATTACATCAAGCAAAATCAGGTTGTATTTATTCTCTTTAATCTTCTCAAGACCAATTGTACCGTCTTCAGCAAAGTCTACTTCATAACCTTCAAACTCAAGATTATCTTTTAATCCCAACCGCATGCTTGGTTCGTCTTCAACGATTAATATTTTAGTCATTTTTACCCCGAAGTTTCATTATCATTATTATTAACAAAAGGGAAAATTAATTTAAAAGAGCTCCCCTTATTAACTTCACTTTTTAATTCTATTTTGCCTTTATGATGGTCCATTATTTGTTTAACCAATGTTAAACCCAAACCTGTTCCTTTTACGTTGTGTACTAATCCAGTCGGCACTCTATAAAACTTTTCAAAAATCTTTTTTTGATCTTCATCAGAAATTCCAATGCCATGATCTTTCACCTCAACAAAAGCATCTTCTTTTTTTAGCCCGGTATTAATCTCAATTTCTTTTATATCCGTGCTGTATTTCATGGCATTATCAATTAAATTTATCACAGCTTCCGATACTGCCTCTTCATCTGCAATGACACTAAGATTACCATTTTCTTCACTGAACTTAACTTTGAATCCTTTATTCTCTATATGAAAGTTATATGTGCTAATAACTTTATTCACAATGTCGTTTAAATCATTTCCCATCATATTAAACTTTCTTTTGCCTGCTTCCATCTTTGAAAAATTCAAAATAGTATTTACAATCCTGCTTAACCTGCCTGTTTCCTTGCTGATTATTTTATAGTATTCTTGCTTTTTTTCTTCAGACTTTACTCTGCCCATCTCAAGTGTTTCGGAAAACATTGTTATTAATGCAAGCGGAGTTCTCAGCTCGTGAGAAACATTTGAAACAAATTCGGATTTTACTTGAGCAAGTTTAATTTCTTTATTAATGTTTTTTACTATAACCCAAAGTCCTAGCAGCAAAAGTAAAGCTAGTAGAGAAACAATTAAGATGAAGTTATATGTTCTCTTTTTTACAAGATCGTAAATTGTTGTCCCCTTTAAAGTAATTCCCAAACTGTAACCAGGGAGAAGCCAAAGTTCCCTTGTCTGCTGAAGATCAACGATTTCATTCGGCTCGGTTTGACTAACAACTTCCATTGATTCGTTTTTAAAGATATTGATTATGAATTTTTCCCTTGAAACGGCCCGCATTTTGGGCTCAAGTAATTCCCTGGCAAACACATCAGGTAAAAACACAATCCCGCCAAGGTGCGATGAATCAATTACAAAAAGAAGCATGCTGCTTGTATCGGGGACAGTATTAAAAACAGATTCGATCTTACGATAGTTTGATTTTTTGTAATCAAAGAGTCGGTTTATTTTTTTATCCTGGCTAAGAATTATTTCATTTATCAGAGGAAAATTCGAATCAACTTTATATTCGTCATATACTTGTATGTAAGTTCTATTTTCCTTTGTTTCTATGTTATAAATGAATATCATTCTTATAAATGAATTCAACCTAAACATCTCGAGAATACTTTCACTGAATAAGGCTTCATCAATTTTAAAATTGCTTTCTATATAATTAGCCCAGCTATCCGTAAGGTCCTCTGAAAATTGATTCACAGAGAAAAGAATTGCATCTAACTGATTACTGTAGATTTCCTGCAACATCTCCTCATTTTCGCCAAGGGAATTTAGCTGGAACGAAATCAATACTACAGTAGGCAACAAAACAATTATGATAATAAAGAAACCTATACGTTTCAGAGCTTTATTCATTAAATTCTTTTATTGATTTACTGATGGTCAAAAATATTAAAATAATTAATAAGAAATGTGCAATTAGTGTGGAAAAATTACTATTCCACAATTTCAATAATGTTTCTGTTTTTGGAAAAAAGAAATGGTATTTCTTTTCTAAATTCATAGCCAACGACTCTGAACCTGTAAACTCTATTTCTTTTTAACTTGCTTTGTATTTCTGCCGCATTTGATTTCTGATGATAGTAATTATCGTTATTATCAAAAGTTTCATTTTGAGTGATTACCAATCTTTTTAACGACTTGTATTTGCCTTCAATTGTTACAAGTTGTAAAACTTTTACTTCTACAATTTGGCTGGTTAAATGAGATTCAAAAAATAAGGAACCGACAATACCTATAGCAACCAGTCCTGCAATTAACCCCAGAAATTTCACAAAACCTTTCATAGCATAATATACTCTTATTCATAATTGACTAGAATATATCAGCTAAAATTAATTTATTCAATGATTATGAGACAAGATGTCATCTCAAATTGATTTAAATCAACTTAAGATTTGAGAGAAACTTTTGTGTTTGTTTTGGCAATAAAAAGAATTGAAAGGATTCCAAAAATCCCAAAAATAAATCCGATATAAAACCAGTTTGCGGTATTTCTATTTCTGACTTTTGCTAATAAAGCAGTAAGCAGCGCACAGATTACTAAATATAACGGTATCCAAATGCTAAACATGTTCTTAAAATTGTTTTATTGATTAATAATAAGAAATTTTGGAATTGAGCGATGTTAAGTGATTATTAATATAATCGATCTAAAGTAAGTGGGCTAAGGACTTTCTATATTTTACTAAGTAAAATATAATTTTTTCTCTTAATTGGTTAAGCTGGTTTGTCCTTATTAAGAGTAATAGTTTATCTAACTCATGCTCCTTCAAAGTTTCGACAAGTTCTGAAAAAATGAATAATTCTTTTTTTCTTTTTGGCTTCATTTATCTGATAACCTTCTTTTTAGAATGGAATATAACAACTCATTGTTAAGTGATAATTAAGCGAATGTTAATTAAATGTTATTTAATCTGTAATGGTTCACCGTGAAATAGAAAAAATGAAGAAGACACTGTTTCACTATGTGTTAGAGGAAAAGTCGTAGGGACAGAAACTATCACAACCGAATTGGGAGAATTTAACTGTGTGAAAATAAAAAGCATTTTCACAGAGTATGGCAACAAAACAAATTACTTGACTGAGTGGCTTGCACCAAACATCGAAATCGTAAAAGCACAAGCAACATTAAAAGGTGATGGTTTCACTGCAACGCTTCAGGAATTTTTTGGGCTCGATGAATTGTTTTTTGAACTTATAGAAGTTAACCAAAAATAATCCCCCATTTCCAATTCTTTTAATTGATGAATTTATATAATAAATAATGTATTTTTCTCAGTCAAAGAGAAAAGGTATCCGTGCAATCCGTTAAGAATTATGATTTTGATTTTTTGATTATTGGATCGGGTTTAGCAGGGCTTTACGCTTCAATTTATTCATCCAAATTTGGCAAAGTTGCTTTAGTTACCAAGACCGAATTGAATATCAGCAACACAAGCTGGGCTCAAGGCGGTATTGCTGCTGCCATAGCAAAAGACGATTCCCCTGAAATACATTTTCAAGACACTTTTAAAACAGGAAGAGATTTATGCAACGAAAAAGCAGTAAAAATTCTCGTTAATGAAGGTGTTGAGAGAATTCATGACTTAATCAATTTGGGAATGAAGTTTGACAAAAAAGACGATGAGTTTGAGCTAGGTAAAGAAGGCGGACATAGTAGAAGAAGAGTACTTCACGCAGGCGGTAACGCAACAGGAATTGAGCTTGTCAACTTTTTGATCCCTAAAGTAAAAGAGAACAGCAATATTATTTTGTTTGAAAATATTTTTATTCATTCTCTTTTGGTACAAGAAAACGAATGTTTTGGAGCAGTAGGATTTGACTTCAAATCCGGCGATAATATAACTTTTAATTCCAAAAGCACTTTTATTGCAACAGGTGGAGCTGCGGGAATTTTTGAAAGGAGCACTAATCCTGAAACAACAACCGGGGACGGAATAGCTATAGCATTTAACGCCGGAGCAGAAGTTGCAAACATGGAATTTATACAATTTCACCCAACAGCATTTTACTCTGAGTCCGGTGAAACTTTCCTTATAGGCGAAGCTTTGAGAGGTGAAGGTGCACAATTGTTAAATTCTGACCAAGAAAGATTTATGTTGAAGTACAACGAATTGGCAGAACTATCACCAAGAGATATAGTATCGCGGTCTGTTTACAAAGAAATTAATAAAACCGATAACGATTTCGTGTATCTAAAAGCGTCCCACTTAAATTCGGATTACTTAAAAAAACGTTTTAAAAACATTTACGAAAAAACAAAAGCATTTGGAATTGATATTACTAAAGACCTTATTCCGGTTGCCCCTTCAGCGCATTATTTAATTGGCGGTATTAGAACCAATCTTTCCGCCGAAACAAATATTGCCGGACTATTTTCTTTTGGAGAAGCTGCAATTACCGGTGTAAATGGGGCGAATAGATTGGCAAGCAATTCCTTGCTGGAATGTTTGGTATTTGGGAAAAGAGCTGTTGATGAATCAATCAAAAAACATAGCCAGCCAAAAAAAGTGTTCAAATCAAAATTCAAATTAATTACACTTAATCCTGAAAACGAAGAAAAATTCCTGGATATAAAAAAGAAGATTCAAAAAACAATGACAAAGCATGTTGGAATTGTTCGGGACGAAAATTCATTAAACAAAGCTTTAGAAAAATTAAATTCCGTCAAAAGTGAATTAATACTCGATGAAAATGAATTGAATGATCTTAGAATAAAATATCTTTTTGACACAGCAAACTTAATTATTAATTCTGCATTGCTAAGAAAAGAAAGCAGGGGCACTCATTTAAGGGATGATTATCCCGATACAAACGAAGATTCGAAGTTTCATATTGTGCAAAGAATATGTGAAGAACCGAAATTTGTTCAGATAAATTAATTATACTGAAAATCCTCTTTTTTGTTTGATGATCTAAAAATAATTTCAGCGGGTTTGATTAAGTTATATGCTCTGTCTCTTGTGTATAAACTAAATTCTTCTCTATTGTAAACTTTGGATAACGATTTTATTGATCGATAAATGATATCGCCTAAATTATTTTTTTCCGATAATATTTCTGCCGGAAGCAAAAATACGAGATCAAAAGCTGCTGTTTCAGCAATACTCAGAAGTTGTTTCTGACCCAAGCTTTCCAGTTCATATTCTGAGGAAATCATTCCCGCTCTTATTCTAAGCTTTAGTTCATATCTCATTCTTTCGGTTAATAGAATTATTGCTGCATTAGTTGATATTTTGATCTCAATCATAACTGTTTTTCTTTTTGATGTATTATCGAAAGAGTTGGTAATTTATTTACAACTTCAGAACAAAATTAACATTAAAAAATTCAACTATTGTAAAACTTTAAAAAATATTCCAGTAAATCGATATTTGTCCCGAGAAAAATCTATAAGACGAATTATCTCTTGTTGTTGATCCGATAGATGTTCTTCCAGTAAGCAAAAGGTTTTTGTCAATTTTTACTGTAGCATCAATATTCCCGGCAAGTACTACGAAGTCATCATTTGGCACATAACCAAGTTTTCCTCCGATCGTGACCTCCAATTCATCCTTTTCTTCCAAAGGAATATCAATCCAGAAACTATGCGATTCAAAATTGTTAGGTGAATAGTAAAGATTAGAATCAAACCTGTAATTCGTAAACAGGTACTCGTAACCGGCTAATAAATGTTCTTCAAAATTTCTGCCAACTCTTAGCATAAAATCATTGCCTTCGTTCGAATCATTTACTGTTATATATTGAAAATGACTTTTTAAAAGCAAGCCTGATTTATGAATTAATTTGCCTTCAATTCTGTAATTACGAGACGATAATCTGTTGTCAATTAAATATGGTGAGTAAAGAATTAATGCCGCATCAGAGTTTGTAATCGATCCCTGAATAAAGAAGTTATCGTTTGGTTCATATCTTGTAAAAATATCCATCTGATCTGTTTGAGTGGTTGAACCGGCAACGTTAACAACACCCAATCCTACACCTGTTGACACATAATCACCAAACCGTAAAAAGATATGACCTTCGAACGTGGTGAATGTTCTATCTCCTGTAAAATTAAAGGTATTGATAATATCTTCGTTTAGGCTGGACTCGTTAGCTGATAAGGATTGTCGTTGAAAAGTAACGCCAAGAGAAAGAAATTCAAGTACACCAAGTTCAAGCCTGCCGCCAAGATTGGTAAATCCGAAACTTAAATTATCGGAATACCACGAAACAATAGGTGCAAATCCGACAGTGCTTGGGAAAGTAGCCAATATTCCTGACAAACCAGTAACAGGCAGCCAATCCAACCTCTGTTCTACCATACTTATCTGGGCATCGTCTAGATTCCAATTTGTCAATAAAGTATCATAAATAGCTCTTGCCGAATCATTTTCATTTAATTTTGCATAAGTATCAGCTAAGTAAATAAGAGGTTCAAATTCTTCGGGTTCTTCTTTCACTAAAGTTTTAAATCCCTTTAGCGCGCCTAATGAATCTCCCATTGAATATGAAACTTTAGCACTTTGTAAAGCTGCATCGTAACTAAAACCATCATCTAATACCTCTTCATACACTGCCTTGGCTTCTTCAAAATTTTCAGCACAGAAAAGTACATCTCCATATTCTTTTAGTATAAAAGCATTGGGTTCTGCCTGCGCTATATAGTCTTCATAGAAAATTAAAGCACCCTGGCAATCACCATCAATTACCAGCACTCTCCCTTCTTCAAGAATTTCGTAAAGCTTCTCTTCTTCAGCTCTTAATAGCTGAAAATCAATATTTGACTGGAGCTTTATAACTTCATCGTTGAGCGGTTCAAGGTTTGAAGCTTTATCGGCAAATTCCTGAGCACTATCAAAATCATTTTCAAATAACGATAATGATCCTTTTGCTATTAATGCATCAACTACATTTGAATCAGAAGCTAAAACATTGTCTAAATATTCTCTTGCAAGTTCAATATCGCGGCTGTTCCAAACAGATAACTGGGCTCGGAAAAGCTGGAAGTCAAGATCACTTGGGTACTCCTCCAAGAGTCCGTCCACAACATCAATTGCTTTGTCAAAGTCTCTAGCCCACGCCAATACTTTTGAATACTGGTATCTTAACTCTTTATCGGTTTCGTTTGGAAATTGTTCAAAATAATTATCCAATATAAAAACAGAATTGTCGTACTCCTGAAGATATTCGTAATACAAGGCAGCATTTTTTGCTGCTGTTTTGTTTCCGGCATCAACTTCCAGAGCAGCTTCATAATTTTCGATTCGTGTTCTATATACTGAATCTCTGAAGATTGAGACATAATCGAATAATGGATCATATCTTTCATCATCATAATGATCAACACCCAAAATCAATAACTGGTCTAAAGCTTCTTCTATACGTTCTTCTTTTATTAATTCATCTACAAGTTTAAATCTTGTTTCATGATCATCGGGATTACGTCTCAATCGATTATAATACCTATCGATTGCATAAACAGGTTCAAACGAACGGGGATCATACCTAGTTAAATAAGCTTCTCTTTTCGCCTGGTCTAAGCCGTCTTGTGCTTCCTTAAAGAAAGGTTTAAAATCTAACGCTGTTTCAAAAGCATTTATTGCATTTCTATTCTTGCCAAGCCACAAAGTAAAGTAACCGTATTTACTCCACAATCTCCAGTCTTCAGGATACCTATCGACATATTTCTTGAGAACAATTTCACCTTTTTTGATATGTTCATTTTTAGCAAGAATCTCTGTATATCTTATTATCTCATCAGGTGAAGCATTATCGTCTCGCTCCAAATATTTGTCGTACCACTCTTCGGCTAAATCCCATTCTTCAAGCCATCGGTATGATTTACCTATCTCGAGATAATTAAAAGGATACGAGGGATCAATCGCAATCTCCCTTTCGTGGCCTTCAATTTTTTTATAAAGTTGTGCATGCCAAATTGCAATTACCCTTGCTAAGTTTTCCTGGATTTCTTTGTTATTGGGGTCAAGTTTACGTGCTCTTCTGAAATCCAAAACAGCGCTTTGATACTGGGACCTTTTTTCAAAAGATAATCCGCGAAGATCGTAACCTTCAGCTACCCTTGGATTAGCAGAGATATATTTATTAAGTAAATCAATGGCTTCACCAAACCTGCCTGCATTCATATGTCCCAACGCCGCTTGTTTTAAACCTTCTGTGTTTTGAGAGAAAAGTGCAGCAGGTACAAAAAGTAATACCAATAATATTTTTTTTATACTTCTCATCATATCAAAATTGGAAATAAATAAATGGCTGAATATCTGCTGATTTAAATTGCGCAACAATCCAAACAAGTATCGCAAGTATCAACGCTTTTACAATTGGAGGAATTTTAACAAGAAATTGTTCCAAAACAATTTCAGCTCTTTTTGGAGCAAAATGCATAGCATAACCTAATGCAACCAACCCTAACACAACCGGATAACCTTCAATAAATTGCAAAATAACCTCCGGTTGAAAATAAAACAAAATCTGCGTGATCATTTCATATCCCGATTCAACAGACTGAGCTCTAAAAAATATTAATGTAAATGTAAAAACATTAAAGGTTATTAACCATCCAATAATTCTATTTAGCATACTTTTCTGGGTAAACTTAGCAAACCCGGTTTTTCTTTCAATTGCCAGTGCTGTACCTTGAATCATGCCCCATATTGCCATCCTCCAAGTGGCGCCATGCCATAGGCCGCCTAACAACATTGTAGCCATTAGGTTGACATATGTTCTCCCTTTTCCTTTTCTATTTCCGCCAAGTCCTATATATAAATAATCTTTCAACCAGGATGATAACGAAATATGCCATCTCTGCCATAATTCTGTTGTACTCGAAGCTTTGTAAGGCGAATTAAAGTTTTCCGGAATCCTAAAACCAAGCAGGAGCGCTAAACCAATAGCCATATCGGAATATCCGGAAAAATCGCAATAAAGCTGGATAGAATAGCTATAAAGTGCAATTAAATTTTCCGCGCCGGTAAATCTCGCAGGCCACTCGAAAACACGGTCAACAAAATTGATGCTGATAAAATCTGCAATAACTGCTTTTTTGAATAAACCGCTAATAATTAGAAAAAATGCTTTACCGATATCTTCTTTTGATAATAAAGGTTTATTTTTGATCTGAGGCAAAAAATCGCTTGCCCTTACAATTGGCCCTGCCACTAGTTGTGGAAAAAATGACACGAAGAAAAGAAAATCAAAAAAGTTTTTTTCAGGCTTAAGGTTTCCGCGATAAATATCAATTGTGTAACTCATAGATTGGAAAGTGAAGAAAGAAACGCCAACCGGCAAAAAAATGTCAAGCATTTCAAAATTGGAAATTCCAATTGAATTGAAAGTGTTTAGAAAGAAGTTTGTATATTTAAAGTAACCGAGTATTCCAAGATTTGTGATAATACTTATAATCAAAAGTAGTTTCTTATTCGCTTTTGATTCAGAAATAAAAATGTAATAAGCTGCAAAATAATCTATCAAAGAACTTATAATTATTAGTATAAAAAATATTCCGCTGGATTTATAATAAAAATAAAGCGAGGCTGTCAGCAAAAATAGAACTTTGGCCCGGTGATTATTTATAAATATTTGACTAAAGATTAAACAGAAAATGAAGAAGAACAGAAAGAATCCACTGTTAAACAGAAGCGGTTCCAGTTGATTGTAGGAGAGATTATTCAAAATATTATCAAAGATTGAAAGTTGCATAAACTTTAGGTTCTCTTCTTAAGATTATTCAGTCATAAATAAAAATTAATTCATCTTTTTCTTTTATAATTATCATAAGCATCTATCATAGCATTGCTTAACAAGTCTGCAACTTCTTTTGCACCTCTATCATTAAAGTGTATATAATCTTTTGATGCCCAATTTTTGTTGACCCACATCGGCATTGAATTTTTGCCGCCCATAGCTTCAAACAAATTCCAGAAAGCTACTTTTGTTTTTCGAGCTATATTTATTTGAGACTTTAAAAGTTTTATAACTAATGGATCTGTTACAAATTGACTACCTCTTTTCATGCTTTTATCGTGAATACTAATCATTAAAATGCTTGTCTTCGGAAAAGCTTTTTTGAAATTATTTATAACCTTCTCCATTTCTCTTTCATACCATTTATACTTATTCTTTATGGATCCGGCAGCATTTAACCCGAATTCCAAAATGATAAGCTTGTAGTTCAGTATGTCGCCGAACTCTTTGAGTGTTGATGCTGATAGGTTTTGCAGGTCAACTCCTGTATTTCCCCTCAGAGGGAAATTGTCAACATAAACACCGTTGCCGTTTTCCAATATCACACCGTAATAGTGGTTGCCGTCGGGTTGAAATTCAATTTTCAATTTTTTTGCAGTACCGGAAGGCTTTAACGCAATTTGACTAACACTGTTGCTTTTTCTAAGATTTAATTTTTGTTTGCTGGCATTAAATGAATATTCAATTGATGAATTTTTATTGGCTTTGTAAAGTAATCTTGCACCCGACCAACTCTTTAAATACCTGTATCTTCTTGTTGTCCGGTATTCTACCCAGCCTTTCTTTTCAGGTATAAATACTTCACCGCTTATTCCAAGATCAAGCTTTTTACGGTTACTAGAATAAAGTGAAGCTTCAGCCCAGGTATTTGAGAAAGTATGTTTTGTAGTCTGCCTGAATTGAACATCTTGAGAAGTAATTGAAATAAAGCCTACACCATTACCGCCAAATTTGTCTTGAAGGTTTTCTCTTATATCGGCAGTAACCAAATCCCCTTCAATAGCTGAATCACCGTAATGAGCAACTCTTACTTTTTTAGTTTTCGCTGATTTTAAAGCATCAAAGAAGTATTTAAGCTGGCCAACATTACCGGAAATTCTTTGTTCTTTTAGATTTGGTTTGTTGGAACGGTTATCTTTATTATCTTTTTCCCAAAACAGATCATTGAGAAAATTCATAAATCCAAATGACGCAAAATTGTAATTGATCTCTTCATTTATCAAATTTGATTCGCCATCATTAATATATGTACTATCATCTTCTTCGTATTCATCATAGTTCTCTTCGTAGTATTCCTCGTATTCTAATTCATCGGTTTCATGCTTTTCTTTTAAGTCGGAAAATATATCTATATACCTTAGGTCAATCCCCAAAATTGACTGTTCTTCAGGTAGAAACGAGAAAAAGAATAAGATAACTATCGTCATTGACAATATGTAAATCGGTTGTTTAATGTAATTCTTTCGTTCCATGTATTCTCCAAGTTATTAAATTCAAAATCCCAGTTTCTCTAGTACTTTATCAATTTCTGATGCCCAAATTTTATAGCCCTTGGCATTAAGGTGTGCACCGTCATAGGTAATATCAGTTCTCAAAAAATCATTCTTCGACATTTTTTTATTTAAGTCAACAAACACGATATTATTTCTTCTTGCATAATCCGTTAACATTTTATTGAGAAGTTTTACTTGTGAATTCCTTTCAGCATTCACTTCTTCCGGTTTTAAATTCGGATTATTACGAGCCAAATAATCTGACCCCCAGTTTTTACCGGCATATAAAGTAGATTGAATTACCGGCTGAATTCCCCTCACTCTTAGATCATTGATAATTCTGATGTAATTAGAGTAGATTTTCTCAACAGGCGTCCAATTATATATATCATTCAATCCACCCTGTATAAGGCATACTTTCGGTTTTAATTTGTAGACGTATCGTAGTCTCGCTAAAAAACCTTCTGTAACATCACTTACAATACCTCTTCCAACTACATTTTGCCTGCCTAATAATTCATCCCAATTTGCTCCATGAGTAAGTGAATTTCCAAGCATCACTATATCAGCTTGCTTTGTTTTATAGACCTCGTACATTTCAATCTGTCTTTCATAGAGCGGATTCTTCAAATATGCTTTAGAATTTTGGCTAAAATTGCTGCAAAATAGAGTTGCTAAAAATATAAATAATTTAACTGTCTTTTTCATGTTCATGATACTCTTTTCAAAGTTTACTTAGATAAACAAAGATAATACCAAAAAAACATCATTTTTTAGCGAAAAAATCTATGGATTTAATAGTGAAGTGTTTAGAATTGAAACAGTTTTATTAAAATTGAACAGAATGTCCGAGATAATGGACAGATGGGATTATTAAAATTGTTTTTATACTCTTTGCATGTTTATTGTTCTACTGAATCCTCCTCCCCTTCTAATTCATCTTTTTCTTCAAGTAATTTTGACTCTTTGTTCAATAAGTTGATTTTTGATTGGATAGATTTTTCCATAGCAATTAACTCTGAAACTTTGGAAGCCATTTTTTCTTTCTGAATTTCAGAATCAGATTTCTCATGTTTTAGCTGCTGTAATTCTGATTTGGTTTCAGAAACAACTTCACTGGTTTTCAACAGCTGTTCTTCTTTTTCTGCAATCTCTTTTATCAACCCTTCTTTCTTTGCCTCAGCTTCAGTAATATTTTTATTCATTTGGTCTATTATTGTTCTGGCCTCTTTCTCAATATTTGTCTTTTTGATTTGAATATTTTCGGTTTCACCGTGAAGTTCACTTAGATAAATTCTTTGTTTGCTTTCTTTATCCTTTAATTCGTTTATTCTGTTATTCAGATCGTCCTGTTCATTCTTAAGACTTGTAACAAGCATATCAAAGGATTCTTTTTCTTTTTTAAGTACGCTAATTACTCCTTCGTATTCCGCAATATTCGTTACCTTTTCAAGGTAAGTTTTTTCGTATTCGTTCAAAGTTTTTTCTTTATCAAGAATTTCTTTTTTGAGGTCTCTTAATTTCTGGTTGTTAAGGCTTATTTCTTCATTAAATTTCTGGAGATTCTCAGAAATCTTGCTCTCTAATTCAAGATGCTGATCTTCAACTTCAAATTTCCTTAATTCAAGCTGATTTATTTTTTGCCCGGTAGTGTCCACCACTTCATTCATCTTTTCTTCTTTGCTTTTGAGGGATAAAATTTCGTCGTTCAACTCGTTTCTTAATCTCTCGAGTTTTCTAATATCTTCTTGAATGCCGGACTTCTCATTATTCTTTTCTTCAATCCCTTCTTCAATTTTTTTAGCTTCTTCGCTTGAATCGCTTATTCGCTGGTTAAGCGATTCAAACTCTACTTTCAGCTTCCGAATTTCATCTATTAGTTCTTCTTTTTTGTTAGAGTACTCGGAGTAAAGTTTATCTTTTTCATTAAGTTCTGTTACTATCTTTACAAGATTGTCGTCAAGATTTGTTTTAACTTCTTCGTTAAATGAAATTTTCTGGTTAAGGTCCTGGATCAAATTATTCTTTTTGGATTCCTCTTTCCTTATTTCTTCAACTCTATTTTTTGCCGCTTCATACCCATCTTTTGATTTTATTAAGTTATACTCAACATCTCTTCTCTCTTTTTCGTAAGCTTCAATCTGTTCTTCTGTGTCTTTAATTTTCTGATCTAATGATTCCAGCTTGTTTTCTTTTTCTTCAATCTTTCTTAAAAAATCATGCTCATCATTCTGCAAAGAGTTTATTTTGTTTTCAATCTCTTTAATTCTTTCTGCAAGCTCCTCAATGTTCGATTCCTTTTCGGAAATTCTATTGTCCAAATCAACCAACACATTTTGTTTTTCTTCAGCTACTTTTTCTTTGTCTTCTATCTCTATAGCTTTTTTGTCGTTCTTTACAGCTAGATCAATTTTTTTATTTTCAAGTTTTTCAATTTCTCCTTCGTGAAATTGTATCATGTTCTGAAGATTTTCATTCGTACTTTCAAATTCTTTTACTTTATTTTCAAGATCCAAAATATTTGCTTTCTTTTCTTCAGTCTCATTCTCCAGGTTTTTAATGTTTGCTTCAATTTTCAATTCTTCATTTGTTATGTCGGATAATTCTTTCCTGGATTCAAATAGTTTTTTTTCAAGGTCGTCTAAACTGCTTTGCTTTTCCAGAACAGTATGAAGCCTGTTTCTTAATTCGTCATTTTCGCTTAATACTTTGTCAATATCTTTTTTTTGACCGGATAAAAATCCCATTTGCTTACTCCTTAGAAGTTGAAAAATAATATTATGATGTTTTCTATCACCTAATTATTATTTTTATGTATCAAATAAAGATAACTTTTATTTCAATTAAAATCGAGACGTTGCTCTTTAACTTAATAAGTATCACACGATATGTATTCGTATAAAACACATATTAAAGAAACA
>CAJHYN010000602.1_pt1 | contig 16087 bp, 11 predicted proteins | sample 9198641 | NCBI WGS metagenome assembly CAJHYN01 (sample SAMEA7708370, study PRJEB35096) | sediment metagenome | biome: marine neritic benthic zone biome [ENVO:01000025]; feature: sediment [ENVO:00002007]; material: shallow marine sediment [ENVO:03000034] sea grass bed [ENVO_01000059] ... | reverse complement strand
GTTTGAGCAAATGTTCTGGCTTCCTTTTTTACTTTTTCTGATGCAACCGGGTTTATAAAAATGTGGGATATTTCAAATCTTTCGGGAATCAAACCGATAGAATCTCTATATGTATTATAAAATTCCCTTACTTCTCTTTCCGTAACTTGAATTTCGGAAAAGTTTTTTTGCTGAACTCTCTGAACCATCAAGTTTTTTCTTACATCATCTCTTAGTTCCCTTCTTATTCTTTCCATACTCATTCCGTAGACTTCTTCAACCTTTTCCTGCGATCCGTATTGTTGCGTAAAATAATTAAGCTGATAATCCAGCTGCTGGTTCACTTCGTCGTCAGAAACAATAATTGAATCAATTTCTGCCTGGGCGAATAGTAATTTTTCAGCAACCAGCTCGTCCAAAATTTGTTTCTTTAGATTGTCATCGTTAGGGTTAAGGTTCCTTTGAGCAGCCATTGCAGCTACCCTATATTCCAGCTCGGATTTCAAAATAATTTCGTTATCAACCACAGCAACAATTTTATCCAAAAATTCTTGCGAATTAATAACACTTATTATTAAAAAGAAAAAATAGACAACATACTTTTTCATTATAGGTCCTATTTTATTTCTACATCATACTTTGAATAAAGATTATCTAAATATTCCTGAAATAATTCCTGTCTTTTTTCTGTCAAATATCTTTCAACAACTAACTCTTCAACATATTCAAACAAGGGAATTTGATTTCTGTAAAACTTATCAACTACTTGAACAACAGTAAATGTTCCCGGTTCCTCTTCTAAAACAATACTGATTTCATCTCTCAGCTGGTTTTTGATTGTCCTTAATCTTTTAACAGGTTGAATTTCATAATCATAAAAAAATGCTTTGCTACTAATCTTAACTAGATTACTTTCTTCTTCAAATAAGGATGAAGCATAATTCCAATTGGATCTTAATACTTCTTTTCTGAATTCGAATGCAGTTTCTGGTTTCGAAAACATTGCAATATTTAATGAATAGGCATCATCTCTTAAAATATAATCTTTTTGGTTCTCCACAAAGTAGTTTTCGATTTCATAGTTATTATATTCTAAAGGAGCACTATTTATTACCTTGTTTAACATATAAGCTATTGCTATTTCCCTTTTTGCAAGATCAATAAGATTCTTAAATTCTTCATTTCTATCAAACTCTAATTCAACCGCTTGCTGAAAAAGTATTTCCGATTCAACCCATTCTCTTATAACTTCCTCTTTGAACTTATTTTTGAATTTCTTGTCAACCATAAAAGAATTTAATTGCGTCTGTGTCAAAACAGCTTTATTAACACGTGCTACATATTCTTCTTTAATTTCTTTTTTTTCACAGCCAGCTACAATTATTAAAAGAGAAAGAATAAATAAACTATTGCGCTTCTCTTTTAAAAGCTTTTGATAATTCATCATATTTATGAATCGGTTTATAAATTTCATTTAACTTCTTAATGTACTCTTCTTCAAGCCTTTTGCTTTCGGCTTCCTGCAGATCACTTGTAACTTCAGGTGTTGCTTCTTCAAATGTTTTAATCCTCGCAGGTAACTTTTCGTTTAATTTTACAATTGACCAGCCACTTGTATATTTAAATGGTTCGGAATAATCTCCCGGCTTTTCCAATGCATAAGCTTTCCTAGTAAGATCATTTTTATCTGTATCAGCTATAGCATGCTTACCAGCGGTTTTTTTATAACCTGATCTATGTGTATATTTTGCAGCTAAAGAATCAAATTGTTCACCTGCCTGAAGCATTTGATAATACTTTTGTATTGATGAATCCTGACGTGCAAAAATCTCACTGTAGTCTACTCTATCATTCAAGGTATACTTTTCTTTATTTGCTTCCCAATATTCATAAATTTTAGCGCTATCTAATTTAATTTTGTTCCAGACTTCTTCTTCCTGTATTTTGAATATGTAAATTCCACTTTTGTATTCATCCATTAGATCTTTAAAAGCCGAATGAGTAATGTCCATTTCTTCAACTTTTCTTGCGATTAAAACATCGTCACTAAATTGTTTGACTGCACTTTTTAGATTTTTCTCGTTGATAAAATTATTTTTAAACTTGTTATCATCTTTTAATTGTGCAACCATTTCTTCCATATAATAAGGCTTACCTTCTACTGTAAACACTGCCTTATCTTTAACTTTACCAGATAATTTAGTATTCAAATATTCGTCGTCGAACCTGGCTGAATCATTATTTTCTGCAATAAACTTAATTGCATCTTCATTAAGGCTATAGCCGTATGCATTTGTAAGGCTGTCAATTAATTCGTTATATTTTACAGTATAATATTTATCTTGAAACAACTTGTTTATGTTATCTTTTTCTTCTTCAAACGTAGGATAAGGTTTTTCGTCGGTTACTTTTATTAAATGATATCCGAACTGGGTTTGCACCATATCTGAAATTTCACCAACTTTTGTATTAAAAGCCACTTCATCAAATTCAAGTACCATTCTTCTTCTGCCAAAAAATCCTAAATCTCCTCCCTTATCTTTGTTTGAGTGATCATCTGAATATTCTACAGTTAACGAGTCAAAGTCTTCGCCATTTTTTAACTTTTCCATTACTTCGCTAATTTTTTCTTTTGAAGCTGCTGAGTCGAGTTGTCCTTTATCATCCTGAACTCTAATCAAAATATGACTAGCTCTAATTTGAGATTTCACAGGCTTTTTTTCAAAGACTTTAATTAAATGATACCCAAAATTTGTTTTAACCACTTCCGGATAAACTTTGCCGGGGTCACAATTATAAGCAGCATAGTCAAATGCCGGGACAGTCTGACCAACTTGAATATAATATATATCTCCGCCTTTATCTCGTGAATAAAAATCTTGAGAATGCTTTTTTGCTAATTCTTCAAAACTTTCACCGCTTTTAATTTTCTCTAAAATTTCCTCAGCCTTTTTCCTTGCTGCATCATCTCCCGTGGAGTCAGGCCTAATCATAATATGGCTTACACGCATTTCATATTTTCTTTGTTCATATAGTTCTTCTTACCTGGCACATTTACTTCTTTTTCAATGAGAAAACTCTTACCAACATTCGTTTTGTAAGTGTTGTATTCGGTTATAATATCTTCGTCTGTCGGCAACCCTCTAACTTCAGCATCCCTTAATTTCATTTTAAATTTTAGGTATAAATCCAGGAAATTTCTATAATCGTCTAAAGTTGATTCAGTTGCCACATCAACATTGCCCACACTTCTAGCATAAGCTTTCTCAAATTCATCCAAAGTGATATAATGTTTTCCATACTCAGCTACAACTGTTTTACTGATGTCACTTGAACAAGAATAAAATAATAAGATGGCTAATAAGAATATTGTAAAACGAATGATCATTTTGAAAATTCCTCCATTAATAAAAGTTATTTATAAAAAGTAAAAAATTAGTTTTTTCCATTATTCAAATATTGAAATGTGTTTCTTTCCCAGAAAACTTTACCATCGTATCCTTGAATACATTTATCATCTTCTGCTAACTCAATCCTTTTCTGCGCAAGGCACGCAAATGTTTTATCTAATTCAATTCCCAGGTAATTTCTTTTTAATTTTTTTGCAACCACCATAGTTGTACCTGAACCGGCAAACGGATCAAAAATCATCTGGTTTTTATTTGAAGAAGCAAGAATAATCTTAGCCAAAAGTTTTTCAGGTTTCTGGGTCGGGTGAAAAGTGTTTTCCTTCATCGACCAAAACGGTACGGAAATATCACTCCAGATATTTGAAGGATGTGTTAACCTAAAGCCATAGTTGCCTATTTTATTCCAATCTTTAGGATCACCGTTATCATGCTTGTAAGGTGCAAGTACTTTTCTTTTTAGTTTAACATCATCAACATTAAAGATGTAATCATCTGAGGCCGTGGCAAACCAAATATCCTCCGAATTGTTTTTCCAGTTTGTCTTAGCGCCTCTGCCTTTTTCCCTTTCCCAAGTAATTCTATTTCTTACTTTAAAATGCTTATCCAAAATTAAATGGATTGATGTTGAAGACTTCCAATCACCGCAAAAGTAAATCGAAGCATTCGACTTTAAAGTTCTTTTTAACTTTATTACAAAAGATTCAATCCAATTTGAATATTCTTGAATAGACTTTTCTCTAAAGTAATTTGAATTGAATGATTTGCTTAAATTATAAGGCGGATCAATAAACAATAAATCAACGAAATTATTTGGAAGATAATCTACAGTCTCAAAAAGGTCCTGATTTATTACCTTATTCTTTATGTCTTTTACTTTAACTTTTGAGGTCAAATTCAATATCGATTCAGAATAATTTTTAATTTCTTGTTCAGTTATTTCGAGAGTTCTATTTTTAGGAGCTTTTACTTTCAATCCAAACTTCCAAAATTATTTAACACTTGTTCCAGATTTTACATTTTTACCAACTTCTAAAACGTTTAGATTCCCACTTTCATCTTCAACAGCCAGAATCATTCCCTGCGATTCTACACCAAATAATTTTGCAGGTTTCAAATTAAAGACAATCACGATTTTTTTCCCCGTAAGGTCTTCCGGATTATAACTTTTTGCTATACCGGCAACAACCTGCCTCTTTTCATTTCCGATTTTGACTTGTAGTTTCAGAAGTTTATTACTCTTAGGAATGCTTTCCGCTTCAATTATTTCTGCAACCTTTAATTGAATTTTTGTAAAATCTTCATAAGTAATTAATTCTACTTCTTCTTTCTTCGCAGTATCTTCTTCCGGAACACCTAACTTATTCATCTGTTGTTCAATTACATCATCTTCAATTTTTGAAAAAAGAATTTCTGATTTATCCAATTTATGATCGTCAGACAAATTAATTTCGCCTGCATTATTCCATTCTACAGATTGTGCGTTCAACATTTTAAATATTTTTTTAGAAGTGAACGGAATAACCGGTTCAAAAACTTCTGCCAGAGTGAAAATGGTTTGCAGACAGATATTTATTGTCGCTGCACACTGTTCTTTGTTGCTTTTAACTGCAACCCAGGGTTCCGAGTCATTGAAATATTTATTTCCAGCCCTTGCTAGATTCATCATTTCAAGAACTGCATCTTTAATTTTATACTTTTCCAAAAGATTTCCAATTTTAATTGGGTAATCTTTTAATACTTTTAATTGCTGTTTATCAATTTCTTTAAGACTTCCCTGCTTAGGTACATTACCTTCAAAATGTTTATGAGCAAAAATGAAAGTACGGTTTATAAAATTACCGAGAATGTCAGCCAGCTCATTATTGTTCCTGCTTTGGAATTCTTTCCAGTAGAAATCAGTGTCCTTATTCTCGGGCAAATTTGCAGCTAGAGTATAGCGTAATGGATCAGCATGGAATAATTTCAAAAAATCAATTCCGTCAATTCCCCATCCCCTAGATTTGGAGAACTTCTTCCCCTCAAAATTTAAAAATTCATTTGCAGGCACATTTTGCGGAAGCAAATATTTAGTTTCGTTATAATCATTCCATGCCATTAGTATTGCAGGAAAAATTATAGTGTGAAAAACAACATTATCTTTTCCAATAAATGCTACATACTTCGTATTAACATCCTGCCAGTATTTTTTCCAGAGGTCAGGGTCGTTCTTCTTTTCCGATAAATCTTTTGTGGCTGATATATATCCCAAAACAGCTTCGAACCATACGTAGATAACTTTATTTTCAAATCCCTCTACAGGAACAGGTACACCCCAATCCAAATCTCGAGTTATAGCTCTGTCTTTTAATCCATCATTGAACCAGCTTTTACAATACTGCAAAACGTTCTCTTTCCAACCATGATCTGTATTCATCTGATCAATATATTTCTCAAGCCTTTCTTGAAACTTACCAAGCGGGAAATACAAGTGTGAAGTTTCCTTTAATACCGGTGTTTCGCCCGTGATTTTGCTTTTCGGTTTCTTTAATTCGGACGGGTCATAAAGAGCACCACAATTTTCACATTCGTCGCTTCTTGCTTCTTCAAAACCACAATTCGGACAAGTGCCTTCAACGTAACGGTCCGGCAAAAACATCTTAGCTTTTTCGTCAAAATATTGCTTTGATTTTTTTTCGTTTAACAGTCCATTATCATAAAAACATTTTAAGAATTCTTTTGCTGTTTCATGATGAATCGGCAAGCTCGTCCGTGAATATATATCGAATGACATTCCAAATTTTTCAAAGGTTTCTTTAATCGCATTATGGTAACGGTCAATTATTTTTTTAGGCTTAACACCTTCTTTATCGGCACTAATAGTTATAGGGACTCCGTGTTCATCCGAACCGCAAATATATTTAATGTCTGCCCCGGTTAATCTTTTATAACGAACATAGATATCTCCAGGTAAGTAAGCACCACTTAAATGACCTAGGTGCGAGTTACCGTTTGCATAAGGCAACGCAGATGTCACTATTATTTTTTCTCGAGCCAAAATTAATACCAAGTTTTAATTTAGATAAGTTCTAAATATAGTAAATTGGGGAAATAAAATTAGGAAGAAATTTTGACAAAAATTAAAGCCCGGTTAGAGCCGGGCTTGTTAAAATTATAATAAACTAAATGCAACAGTTGCACCTGCCATTACGATTGCAACCATACTCATTAATTTAATAAGAATGTTCAAGCTTGGACCGGATGTATCTTTGAACGGATCGCCAACTGTATCACCGGTTACAGCAGCTTTGTGAGCTTCCGAACCTTTACCGCCGTGAGCACCTGATTCAATGTATTTTTTAGCGTTATCCCAAGCACCGCCTGAGTTGGCCATAAATACAGCTAAAACGAAACCGGCAGCTAATCCGCCTGTTAATAATCCCATAACACCGGCAACACCAAAAATCAAGCCTACAACAATTGGAGCGGCAATAGCCAAAAGTGAAGGAATCATCATTTCTTTTTGAGCGCCTTTTGTAGAAATAGCAACACATGAAGCGTAATCAGGTTCAGTTTCACCAGTCATTATACCTTTAATTTCACGGAATTGACGGCGAACTTCTTCAACCATTGCTTGGGCAGCACGTCCAACGGCATTCATTGTTAAACCACAGAACATAAATGCCATCATAGAACCAATAAACATTCCCATAAGAACTTTTGGATTCATCAATGTGACATTATAATATTCCATAAAATCAGCTAAATTAGCATGTTCTAATGCCTTACCAATAGCTTGTTCAAAAGCTTGTGCTTTTTCAGGTAAACGGTGTAATCCAATTTTTAATTCTTCAACGTATGAAGCTAATAATGCTAATGCAGTTAAAGCAGCTGAACCGATTGCAAATCCTTTACCGGTAGCAGCAGTTGTATTTCCTAATGAATCTAAAGCATCTGTACGTTTACGAACTTCTTCACCAAGACCTGACATTTCAGCGTTACCACCGGCGTTATCAGCGATAGGGCCGTAAGCATCAGTTGCTAAAGTAATACCTAATGTAGAAAGCATACCAACAGCAGCAATACCAATACCGTAAAGACCTTCTGAGTAATTCAGCATTTCAAAACCGGAAGCAGTTAAATAAGCGAATATTGTACCTATAACAATTGTTAATACCGGGAATGCTGTTGATAGCATGCCTGTACCAATACCAGAGATAATTACTGTAGCAGGCCCGGTTTCAGCACTTTCCGCAATACCTTGGGTAGGTTTATAGGCTTCTGAAGTGAAATATTCTGTTTCTTTACCAATTAACCAGCCTGTAATTAATCCAATTACAATTGACCCCCATAATCCCCAAACATTAGGAATACCTAATGCGTTTAAGATTACCCACGAAAGGATAATAATTAAAATTGATGATAGATCAACACCTTTACCTAAAGCACCTAATAATTCTTTTTGTGTAGCACCTTCTTTTGTACGAACTGCATAAATACCTATAATAGATAAAATGGTACCTACAGCACCAATTAACATAGGAGCTAATACAGCTTTGAATTGTAACGCACCTTCGTGCATAAAAGCAGCAGCACCTAAAGCAGCAGTCGCTAAAATTGATCCGGCATATGATTCATAAAGGTCGGCACCCATACCAGCAACGTCACCAACATTATCACCAACGTTATCAGCAATTGTCGCAGGATTTCTAGGATCATCTTCAGGGATCCCAGCTTCAACTTTACCTACTAAATCTGCACCAACGTCAGCAGCTTTTGTATAAATACCACCACCAACACGAGCAAATAATGCTTGTGTTGAAGCACCCATACCAAATGTTAACATTGTGGTAGTAATTACAACTAGTTTATGCCCCGGATCAGATTCAGGAATCAATAAATCTAAAACAATAAACCATAATGCGATATCAAGTAATGCTAAACCTACAACCACAAGCCCCATAACAGCACCAGAACGAAATGCAACTTGCAATCCTTTGTTCAAAGATTGGCTGGCAGCATGTGCAGCACGCGCACTTGCGTATGTAGCAGTTTTCATCCCGAAAAATCCAGCTAAACCTGAGAAAAAACCACCGGTTAAAAAAGCAAACCATACATAACCATTTTGAAATCCGGCAAAAGCCATATAAGCAAAAAGAGCCGTTAAAACTGCAAATACTATTGCAACAACTTTATATTGTTGTTTAAGATATGCCATAGCACCTTCTCTAACGTGCTTGGCAATTTTTACCATTGTTTCCGTACCTTCACTTTCTTTCATTAGAGATTTAAAGAAAGTATAAGCAAAGGCCAAGGCTAGAATAGAAGCGATAGGGACTATCCAGAATAAATCATTTAACATAGAACCTCTCCGTTTATTATTTTATTGATGATAATCAATCTAACGAAGCAAAGTAATTTGAGCGCAGCCTTGCAATTATCCCTATGAATTTATATCAATGCCCGAATAAAAATTTATTAAGACAATACATTTATTTAAATTAAATGCGATATTCTTTTGGTAATCAGGTTTTCAATCGGCTATTTCTCAATTAAGATTTTGTCTTTTTAATTACTTTGCCCAATCAAAGGTTTGCGTAAAACAAACACTATATATATTTATACTAATAAAAATCGGAGTTAATTCCCTCAAAACTTGCTAAAATTATTTATATAACAAAATTTTTCAAAAATTCCTAATTATAAAAATTATTTATCCCCCAAGTGATTCGTACATATCTTCAATTAAATCGTTGTATCTTTCTTCAATCACTTTTCTTTTAACACTCATTTTGGGAGTTAACTCTCCACCCTCAACTGTGAAAGGTTTTTCAAGCAGAGTAAATTTACGTACCCTTTCAAAAGCAGTAAGGTTTCTCTGTATGTTTCCAAACTCTTTGTCTAGCAATTCATTTATTTGTTTTAATTTTACTAATTCTTTTTCGTCCGAGTATTGAATTCTGTGAGCATCGGCATATTCTTTTAAGGATTCAAAATCAGGAACAATTAAAGCAGTGATAAACATTCTTTTATCACCAATCAAAACAAACTGTTCTATATATTTATTAGTTAAAAACATATTTTCGATTGGCTGTGGTGCTACATACTTTCCGCCCGAAGTTTTAAATAAACTTTTTTTCCTATCGGTGATAATTAAAAAACCTTCCGCATCAAAAACGCCAAGGTCGCCGGTATAAAGCCAGCCGTCTTTCAACATGGCTTCCGTTTCTTTTTTATTATTGTAGTAGCCCTTCATAATATTTGGACCGCAAGCAAGTATTTCACCATCTTTAGCGATTTTAACTTCAACTCCGGGACATAGCTTCCCTACTGTTCCGAATTTATAATCACTAGGCCTATTTACAGCAATTAAAGGTGAAGATTCCGTTAAGCCGTAACCTTCCAGAACTAAAATTCCCGCCGCTTCAAAAAATACAGCTAGTTCTCTTGCTAGAGCTGCTCCGCCCGAGATAAAAAATCTCAGGTTACCGCCAGTTCTTGCTCTTAATTTGCTGAATACCAATTTATCGGCTAACTTATGTTTAGCCGCTAAGCCAATTGGTATATGGCCTTCTGATTTTTTTGCAAGTTGATATTGCTTACCAACTTCAACAGCCCAATTAAAAAGTTTTTGTTTTGTTGGGGATTGACTATCAACATTTTTTTGAATCTTGCTGTACATTCTTTCAAACAACCTTGGTACAGCAGTCATAATTGTAGGTTTAATTTCCTGCAGATTCGCTGCAACTTTTTCAATACTTTCTGCGTATGCAATTGTGGCACCGCTACTAATTGCAACGTAGTATCCAGCCATTCTTTCATAAATATGGCAAGTGGGTAAAAAACTTAAGAATATATCTTTATCAGAAATATCAAAAATTGTGTGTGCAGCTTTTACATTTGATAGGATATTATCATGTGTTAAAACTACGCCTTTTGGTTCACCGGTTGTGCCTGAGGTATAGATAATTGTACAAACGTCATCTTTTTTATTGAGCTTTATGTTATCTTCCAGATAACCGGCGTTAGATTCACCAAACTCTTTTCCTTTTTCAATTACCTGTGACATTGTGTGAACATTTGGATTATCATTCTCATCCAGTTCATTCATAACTATAACATGCTTGAGAGTCTTACACTTATTCCAAATCTTTATTACTTTGTTCATCTGGAATTTGTTCGACACTACAATTGTGTTAGTACCGGAATTATTTAAAATAAATTCAATGTTATCTGCAGTTAAAATAGGATAAAGCGGAACATCAATTGCTCCAAGGCAAAGAACAGCAAAATCCGTATAAACCCATTCTGGGCGGTTTTCGGAAATAAGAGCTACTTTGTCGCCTCTCTTAATTCCAAAGCTTGCAAGCCCTAAAGTAAAATACTTTGTCTTCTCACCAAACTCATTATAACTGATATCTTCATATTTACCGTCAATTTTATGTTTAAACACCGGCTTTTCATTTCTTCTATTAAAAGAAGTAGTGAGAAATTCAAAAATTTCCGGTATGGTTTGAAAATCATTAAGTATTGGCATGGCAAGCTCCCAAATAAGAACAGGTTAAGTTAAGAGAGACAGCAAAAAAATGCAAATAGAATATTAAGAAATTGTTAACGCAGAATTGACCTTTTGACAATTACCAGATTTTCGGTTTGATAGGAGTTACTCCTTTTATTTCCAAGAAATAAAATAACAAACAAAACATTTGCGGATTATTAAAACCAAAAATGTGGAATAATATAAATCCAAAAGTTATATTATTATACAAATTTTTTGGGCTTACTAAAGAAAAATAAATCATTTCATTATATCCGGTATAATTGATAATTCTAATAATTATCGCTGAGAAAATGTTCAATCAACCGGATTAATTGAAACTCTTATAAAAGGATATCTAACACCATTTACCATAAAAAAAGAGAAAAATGAAAAACTCTGCACTTAACAAATCATTAGTCATATTAGTATTAATGTTATTAAAAATTAACTACTTTATAGCACAGGAAAACAAAGGATTACTTTGGGAAATTTCCGGTAACTCGTTAAACACCCCATCTTATTTGTTTGGAACAATTCATATCCAGGATAAACGAGTTTTTGAATTGAGTGATTCCGTCATTTTTGCAATTGAGAGTACTGATATTTTTGCAGGTGAATTAAACATGGATTCTCTTTCTGTATATGCGCTAAAAATGCTGAAAAATTTCAAAAAAGAAGAAAAAATTGAAGATATAATTTCTGAAGAAGAGTATGAAAAATTAAACGAGTTCTTTACTCAACGAATGGGATATCCGTTAGATAAAGCGAATACTCAAGATCCTACTATGATTTATTACATGTTGATTTACGACAACTTCGAAAAAGATATGCCCTATTCACTTGACGAATTTCTTTTTAAAGTAGCAAAATCAAACAATAAACAACTTTCGTCTCTCGAATCTTTTGATCGACAATATAAAGTGTTATTTGACATTGATTCAGAAAATATAAAGGAGGAGTTACTTGAAATTGTTGAAGGAGGAATGGAAAAAGCAACAGAAATTGCTGAAGGAATGGTTGAAGCATATTCCGCTAATAATATTGATAAAATATTGGAATTTGCAATCGAGAATTACCTTGACGATAAGTTTTTGAAGGATGAATTATTGATTAAAAGAAACATTAACATGTCCGAAAAAATTGATTCGCTTGTCAAATTCAATTCAGCTTTTTTTGCAGTTGGTGCGGGCCACCTTCCTGGCGAACAAGGCTTAATTGAACTTCTTATACAAAAGAATTATAAACTAAGGCCGGTTGGCACAAACAAAACCGGAATAGTAGATAAATATTTAGAAAATCCATTTGAATTTGAATGGCATACCTTTTCACCTAAATCAGGCGGATTTGAAGTTCAAATGCCGGGCATTCCGCAAGATTTTCCTATACCCCAGAATATACCCGGTGTCAAAATTGAATCCGGAATTTATGTTGATATCGGAAAGCAAATAAACTATATGACTTTTAAAATGAACTATCCTTTGAATTTGGAATCAAAAAATATTGATAGTGTTTTTAATTTATATATTGACGACTTGAAAGTAAGGATGGCCTTCGATGTTAAAAAAAGTAAGACTATAACCCATGACGGGATAAAAGGTTTAGAATTGTTTGGTATTGCGAATAATGTTCTCGACCTATATCTAAGAGTATTTATTAAAGAGAGCAATATTTTTTCAATAATGATAATGTCTTTAAGTGGAACAGACGTATCTAGTGTAAAAGAGAAATACTTTAATTCTCTAAAATTTACCGAATCTAAAGAAAGCAATGATTCAAAGAAAGAATTTAAATATTTTACAAATGACAAAGGGGCATTTAAAATTAAATTTTATGGTGATCCTTTTTATCAAGTGATCAATAATAATCCCTCAACCGATAATGACATTAATATTTATTCCGGAGTAGATTCAACTGGACTAAGTTCATTTTTCTTTATGTATGCGGACATATATGATGAAAGTTTTGGAAGAGACGATAACTATTTAATTAATAATTATATAGAAAATATAAAAAATGACAACGAAGGACATTTAGTTTACGAAAATAATATTAGTTCTCAGAATTATTCTGCAAAAGAATTTGCAGTAAAATTGAATGATGAATACACTAAAGGAAAGGTTTTTATTTATTCAGGCAGGTTATATAGCTGTTTAGCCAGTACTGATATAACTAATAAAGATACCAGCATCATTCAACAATTTTTAGACTCATTCGAGATAATTGATTTTCTACCTAGCCCGTTAAAAACTTATACGGATTCATTGAACGAATTTTCGGTTCTATTTCCCGAATTTTCAGAAATATCAGTTTCCAACTATGATTATTCTACTTATCAATACACAACTTATTCTGCAATTGATACAAATACTAATCTTTCATATAAAATAATCAGGAAAGATTTTTCAAAATATTATAATACTACAGATTCAGCATTATTTGATATTTATAATAACTTTTATCTGGATAAAGAAACAATTTCAATTTTAAAGGACACTACTTATTTGTTGGGAAATCTTAGATACAAAGATTATTTGCTCGAATCGGATAATAGCAAAAACATTTCTAAGTTAAGATATGTTCTCAATGGTAAAAAATTATACTCGCTTTATGTATCTGTCGCACCAAACATTTTAAATCAAGAGAGAATTCAAAAATTCTTTGACTCGTTTACAATTTTAAAACCGGATAAAAACAACATCTATGAAAACAAAGCAAAAATACTATTTGATGATCTAATCTCATCAGATACACTTATTTATAAGGAGGCATTAAACTATATAAAAATATTTGATTTTGAGGGAACTCATTTGGATAAAATTTATGAATTGTTGGAAAAACAGCATCATGATGATAACGAAGAAATAAGCATTCGATCTGAATTATTTGAAGCACTTACTGACATAAAAAATGATAGCAGACTAAAATTTATTAAAAGAATTTATCCTAAGTTACCGGATAATGACAACATTAAAATACCGGCTTTAAGTGTACTGACAGATATAAACAGCAAAGAATCTCTCGATTTATTTGTAGATTTTGTAAATGAAGATACACCCAGATCTGAAGATGAACAGTTTGAAATATTTTATCCCTTTTATGATTCATTAAGTAATTTTCCCGGAATCTTACCCAATATCGGATCATTAATGCAATATGATGAATACAAAATGCCAATAATAAATTTGATTAGTTCCTCTATTGACAGTTCAATAATTGGGTATGAAAATATATTGGATTTCGAAAAACCGATAATCGAGCAGTTTGAGTTCATTATTTCAATGCTTGATACAATGGAAAATAATTATCGTAGAAATACACAGGAATGGCGTCTCCGAAGAATTGTAAAAATTTTACCGGCTTTTAAACTAAGCGATCAAATAATAAATAAATTGAAATCTTTAGTAAGTGATGATAACGATCCTTTATCTTATTCTGCATTAGTTTGTTTATTAAAGAGTGGATCGGAAGTCAATAATGAATCAATAAATTATTTTGCAGAAAATCTAAAATACAGAAATGAATTTTACTCAGATCTAAATTCAATGTATAAACAGGAACTATTTCCGGATAAGTATTTAACAAAAGAAAAAATGGCGGAAGCAGATCTATACAATTGGTTGTACGCAGATGATTATGAATATCCTGATACACTTATATTAATTGAATCAAAAAAGACAGAAGAAGGCGAATTCTTCCTTTATAAATTTAATTTTGAGGAAAGTAATCCTGGGCAATGGTTTGTTGGAATTAGCGGGGCACAGCCAATTGAAGAAAATACTTTTGCATCTGAGGGGATACGTACAATGAGTAATTACAGCACACTGGAATCATTAACAATAGAAGAACATTGGAATGAATTGCTTAATAAGCAAGAAGAGCAATAAATAATTTTATTTCAGAATTTATTTAACTATTATTGCGTTTTATTTTTCCACCAAATGAACAAAAATGAAAATAATTAGAAAACTTTACGACTGGGTTCTAAGCTGGGCTGAATCTCCATACGGTGCAGCAGCATTGTTTATACTGGCGTTTGCAGAAGCATCTTTCTTCCCTATTCCGCCTGACGCATTACTTATTGCATTAGTCTTGGGCTTACGAAAGAAAGCATTTTATTTTGCTATGATCTGTACTTTAGCTTCAGTTACCGGTGCAATGCTTGGTTATTACATTGGACATGTTCTATGGTGGGAAAGCAGTGGTGAGTTTTCGTCTCTTGCTATGTTCTTTTTTGATAATATCCCGGGCTTTCATGAAGAATTATTTTTTGATGTGAAAAGCATGTACGACGAATGGAACTTCTGGATAGTTTTTACAGCCGGCTTTACTCCCATTCCTTATAAAGTTTTTACAATTTCCGGCGGAGCATTTGATGTTAATTTTATAATGTTTGTTGTTGCATCAATTATCAGCCGTGGCGCTAGATTCTTTTTAGTTGCCGGACTTATCTGGAAATTCGGTGAACAGATAAAAACTTTTATTGATAAGTATTTCAACCTACTTGCAATTGCTTTTACTCTATTACTTATTGGAGGATTCGTATTAATCAAGTATCTAGTATAAAGACAAATCACTGGATTTTATATGTCCGCCGAAGCCTTGGCGAAAGAGGGATGTTCTGCTTATCAGCGGGCTGGTGCCGATTAAATATTTGATCTAAATTATTATCGAATAAACAGGGGCAAAATGCCCCCATCTTCAAGAGGCTGTGTGAATATTACAATACAACTTGAATCGTTGGTGTAGCAGTTACTCTGAAATCTGCTAAATTATCTGCCCGTGCTTCAACGTATAATTCCATTGAGAGGGTATAGTTACCGGCATCTAATTGGAATCCTGCAGCAACCCGACCCCGTTCAGTCTCTTTAAGAGATTGACCATTATTTATAGTTTTAAACCATACCCCATTTTTAGTAACCTTTAGTTTACGAGGATTTCCCGGATCTTCTTCAAAACTATATCTAACTTGAAAATCAGTGCCGGGAACAAAATTTCCATTGGCGCCTAAAACTCTTACAGCAAAAAAGTACTCACCCACTCCGCTATCAAGTTTAACTGTTCCAATACTCTCAACTTTCCATATATAGTTTGTTTGTTGATTAACTACAAATGACTTCTTCATTAGTCGTTCCTGAAAAAGCAAAGAAAGTTTAGAAAAGAGGCTGAAAAGGGAGAAACAAAG
>CAJHYN010000223.1_pt1 | contig 16131 bp, 18 predicted proteins | sample 9198641 | NCBI WGS metagenome assembly CAJHYN01 (sample SAMEA7708370, study PRJEB35096) | sediment metagenome | biome: marine neritic benthic zone biome [ENVO:01000025]; feature: sediment [ENVO:00002007]; material: shallow marine sediment [ENVO:03000034] sea grass bed [ENVO_01000059] ... | reverse complement strand
GGATGCAGGCTGTCTGATTGATCCGCCTGTGTCGGTACCCAAAGCTACATCGCATAAACCTGCAGAAACAGCCGCAGCAGAACCGCCGCTTGACCCACCAGGTACATATTCTTTGTTGACCGGGTTTAAGACGCTCCCCAAGGCAGAATTTTCATTGGATGATCCCATTGCAAATTCATCGCAATTTGTTTTACCGATAATTATAGCGTCTTCGTCTAATAATTTTTTTACTGCTGTGGCATTGTAAATGGATTTAAAATTTTTCAGAATGTTTGACGAGCATGTTAAAGGTTTGTCTTGAATTGCAAGTACATCTTTAATCGCAACAACCATTCCAGCAAGCCTTCCATAGTTGTCATCTTTTATTTTTGATTCAATTTCTTCAGCATTTTCGGTTGCATCTTCAAAAACAAAATTGAATGCATTTATGTCTTTTTGTTCTTCTATTCTTCTTAAAAAAGAAGAAACATTTTCGACAAGAGACAACTGGTTATTTCTTATTTGGCTAAGTTTGTCGGAATGGTTTTTATATTTCATTACTTACTAACAATCTTCTAATCAGATTCAGTACTTTGCTTCTTTTCTGGAGTTTCTTTTGCAGAAGTGTTTTCATTTGTATTTTCAGTAATTTGAATATCGTCTTCAACTTCTTTAACCGCTTTTTTGAATTCCTTCATTCCTTTACCAATACCTTTTGCAAATTCGGGAATCTTTTTTGCACCAAATAAAATTAAGATAGCAATTACGATGAGAATTATTTCTCCAGCGCCTAAGCTGCCAAACATATATACCCCTTTTTAATTTAGTAAACTTTTTGCCATTGATTCAAAAATATATCTGCCGTCGTTTTTCCCGAGCACAGGATCACTACATCTTTCCGGGTGCGGCATCATTCCAAGTACATTCTGTCTTTTATTTATTATACCCGCAATGTTGTTGATTGAACCATTGGGATTATTTTCGATTTCTGTAAGTCCGTTATTTGATGAGTATCTGAAAACTACCTGATTATTATCTTCAAGTTCAACGATTGTATCTTCATCAGCAAAATAATTTCCGTCTCCATGCGCTACCGGAACCTTTAACAAATCTTTTGGAATACTATTCGAAAAAGGTGTATCAGTATTCTCTACTTTTAAACAAATATCTTTTGAAACAAATTTTAATGATTCATTTTGCTGCATTACCCCAGGCAATAAGCCGCACTCAAGCAAGATTTGAAAGCCGTTACAAATACCGATCATTATACCGCCTTTTTCCGCAAAATCAATTACAGAATCCATGATAGGAGAGAATCTAGCTATTGCACCTGTGCGTAAATAATCACCGTACGAAAATCCTCCAGGTAAAATAATAGCATCTACTTCGCCAACTGAATTTTCTTTATGCCAGATATATTTTGCTTCGTATCCTAGTAATTCATTTAAAGTATAATAAGTATCATGGTCACAGTTTGAACCTGGAAATACCACTATTCCAATTTTAGGCTTCATCATGTCTTTTCTAATTTATATTCGAAATCTTCCATTATGGGATTTGATAATAATTTTTCCGCGTATTCCTTTATTTCTTTTTCAGCCAATTCTTGATCGTTAGTGTCGATTTCAAATTCAATATACTTGCCGATCCTGGTTTTTTGAACATTGTCAAAACCTAAAAATTTGGCTCCGTGTTCCACAGCTTTACCCTGCGGATCTAGAATTTTGGGTCTTCTTTTTACAATCACTGTTGCTTTATACACTTTTCTCTCAGTTTAATTCCTGTTTTAATTTGATGTTTTGCGAATTTTTATTCTTGAAAAGATAGCTAAAAATATTTTTGAATATACCGAATAAAATTATCGAAACCAAAATATAAAATATAATGAAACCTTTTGTAATAAGTACTAATGCGGCTGCTATAACTAGAATAAGTAATAAAAATATTCTTGTTTTATAGCCTAATTGAAAAAAATTCGGTAGAGAATCATATTTAACTTTACTCACCATCAATAATGAAAGGATAATAATCAAAATAAAAAGCAAGTAAAATTGTACGCTTCCAGGATAGAGTGAATTTTTGAAGTTATAAGCAAAAGCTACTAGTGTTAAAGCCGCTGTTGGTATAGGTAAACCTGAGAATTCCTTTTTAGTTTGGTAATCATCCAATTGAATATTAAATCTTGCTAGCCTGTAAGAACCAAAAATTAGAAGTGAAGAGCTAATGAGCATTCCGGTAATTCCGTATTCTGCTAAAAAGATTTGATAAACTAAAAAAGAAGGTGCAGCACCAAAGCTTATAATATCGGAGAGAGAATCAAGTTCAACACCAAATTTACTGCTTGTACCAACCAGCCTGGCAATTATACCATCTATAGCATCACAAATTGCAGCAGCAAAAATCAAATAAATCCCAATATCTGCTTGGCCTTTAGAAATAAAAATAATAGCGAGAAAGCCACACAACGCATTGAGCGAAGTAAAAGTATTAGGGAAAATAGCTTTTGATAAATTAAAATTTCTCATTTCTTTAACTTGAATAAAATTGTTTCACCTGCTTTTACATAATCACCAATATTTACAACAGGTTCCCAGTTCAGAGGAGCAGAGACATCCGAACGGCTTCCAAATTTTATCATTCCGAACCTTTCTCCCAATTGTACAGTTTCATCTAAATTTAGTTCACAGATTATTCTCCTTGCTATTGCCCCGGCAACTTGCGAAAACAAAACTTTACCATTCTTACTCTTGATCCCAATTAAATTTCTCTCGTTTTCAATATATGCTTCACCTTCAAAGGCTTTGAGAAATTTCCCTTCTTTGTGGTTTAAATATTTTACCTCACCTGAAATTGGGATTCTATTAACATGCACATCGAGCGGAGACATAAATATAGAGACCATATTAACATTTTCGTCTATATATTCTTCTGGTACTAATTCAGAAATTGATATTACTTTTCCATCGGCAGGGGATATGATAACGTCGTTTCTTTGAGGAGTGTTCCTATTTGGATCCCTAAAGAAGTTTAGCGTGAAAATTGTCACAAAAGCACTGAGTGAAATTAGAACATATTTTATTATGTTGTTGTTCATGAATAAAGAAATCACGATAACTATGAAGACAATCAAAACTATTAATGAAACTGTCCCATATCCGTATTTTGTAATCATAGAACTGAGCTATAATAAAGTTTTAGTGTTATAACAAATGTAATATTTTTTTCATTTAATTTCTTTCGTTATATTTTCAGATTAAATTTCAAGTAATAACAAATATTGGAGGAAATATGAAAGGTATGCAGGGAATGATGAAGCAAGTACAAAAGATGCAGCAGGAAATGGAAAGAGTACAGGCTGGGCTTATAAATAAAACAGTAACTGAAGAAAGCGGTGGTGGAATGGTGAAAGCTACTTCTAACGGGAAAAAGGAGATCATTTCTCTTGATATAAATGAAGATATCATTAAAGAAAACGACAAGGAAATGCTAGAAGATATGATAGTTGCTGCTATAAACAAAGCTCTAGAATCAGCAGGCAAAATGGCTGAAGAAGAAATTGCTAATGTCACAAAAGGCATGATTCCTCCAGGGCTAAATATACCGGGGTTTTAATTGCAAATAGTTGAGCCACTCCAATTAGTAATTGAAGAATTAAGCAAGCTGCCTTCCATAGGAAAAAAGACCGCTCAAAGATTGGCAATTTTTTTGTTGAAAAGTGATAAAGAGTATGTTGCTAAGCTTACTGGTTCTTTAACCGATTTGAAAGAAAAAACAAAATCTTGTAAGATTTGTTTTAATATTTCAGTTGGGGATAAATGTGAAATCTGTAGTAGCACAAAAAGGGATGAGACTTTGATTTGCGTTGTTGAGGATATTAGTGATGTAATTGCAATAGAAAACACAAATGAGTTTAATGGCTTGTATCATGTGCTTGGTGGTGTTTTGTCTCCTTTGAGTGGTTCGGGTTACGAAAATTTGAGAATAAAAGAGTTAATTGAAAGAGTTAAAACAGAAGATATTAAAGAAATTATTTTAGCATTGAACCCTGATACGGAAGGGGAAACAACATCTTTGTTTCTTGCCAAACACTTAAGAGAGTTTGAAGTAAGAATAACACGTATAGCCCGAGGCCTGCCAATTGGAGGTGATTTGGAATTTGCAGATGAGGCAACTATTGGAAGAGCTGTATTAAATAGAATTAGTATTTGAAATGAACGAATGGTACAAGGAATGGTTTTCTTCTGATGAATATTTGGAACTCTATAAGCATAGAGACGGAAAAGATGCTTCTAAAATTATTGAATTAATTCTAACCAGTGTAGAAATTCCTCAAAGTGCTTTAATCCTGGACTCAGCTTGTGGTGCAGGGAGGCATTCAATATATCTTGCCGAAAGAGGATATAATGTAATAGGTTTTGATCTAAGCAAAAATTTGCTGAATATTGCAAAAACAAACTCTACTGAAAGGGGACTTTCAATTAACTATGTAATTGGCGACAAGAGAAACATTTATTTCAAAAAAAAATTTAATTTGATAGTAAATTTATTTACTAGTTTCGGATATTTTTTGACAGACGAAGAGAACTTCTCGTTTATTGATAATTCCCATAATTTTCTTTTAGACAATTCATTTTTTGTTATAGATTACTTTAACAAAAACTACCTTGTTGAGAATATAGTTTCTGAAACTATGAGAAATAAGGATGGTAAAACACTAATAGAAAAAAGAGTAATCGAAAACGACAGAATCATTAAAGAAATTATTATTAATGAAAAGAATAGCAGCAGGAAATTCGTTGAATCTGTAAAATTATATAATTATGAAACCATAGTCGAACACCTGCGAAATATCGGATACAAAATTAATTTTATTTACGGTGATTACGATGGTAATTCATTTGACGAAAATAAATCGGAAAGATTAATTTTAGTTTGTCAAAAATGAAAACAATATTTTCAATATTATTATTTATTCAATTCGGTTGTAGTTTAACTGAAACAAGAGAACCTGAAGAGCCAGTAACTACAAGGTCTGATTTTATTGCGGCAACTACTCCCGATATTCTATTTAACAATCTGATTGAATCTTTTAAAGAAAAAATTACTGAAAATTATTTATCAAGTTTTGTTGACACTTCTTTTTTAAATAGGAGATATAATTTCATTCCATCCGCAAGTTCTCTAACCCAATTCTCAGATTTAGCCAATTGGGATATTGAATCAGAAAGGCAGTACTTCAACAACTTAAGATCTGTGTCGGTTGAGAATTCGCCAATAATACTTTTGCTAGAAAACGAAAATGCCAATATACAAATTGACAGTGCAGTTTACGAGTATGATTATTCTATAACTCTGACGACAAATGATGGGTCCTTATCAAACAAATATGAAGGTAGTGTAAGATTTACAATTCATAGAGACAGCAGAAACTGGTGGGTTATTTTAAAATGGGAAGATGTTGATAGTGGTGTAAATCCTAGCTGGAGCGAATTGAAAGGAAGACTTTATTAAAAAATATTTAACGATATTATTTTTGATAAGCGTTCAAGGATGTTTTAATCCCTTTGCACCGAAGCTAGATAATGAATTTTCAAGCGAATCAAGTATAATTAGTGATTTGTCAAATGTGGAAGGTATATTTCAAAATTTGAGGTATGCATATTCATTTAAAGACACAACAATTTATAGTGAATTATTAGATGATGATTTTTTTTTTGTGTTTAGAGATTACGAAAATGGAGTTGACGTTTCATGGAGTAGGGAAGAAGAAATGAAAGTAACCAATGGTTTGTTTTTGAATTCTGAAAGGTTGGACTTAATTTGGAATAATATTGTAGCGTTATCATTGGATTCAACAAACATTATTAGAAGTTTCAATCTAACAATAACTTTCAATCCCACTGATATTGTTTTTATTGATGGTAGAGTGAATTTAGATCTTGTAAAAAAAAATGACAAATGGAATATTTTACGTTGGATTGACGAATCAAATTTTTAACTTTGCGTATGATTTTTTTTTATTTCAAAGAAGCTTTCAACTCTTTTAGGAACACTAAATTAGCAACTATTGTTACAGCCAGTTCAATTATATTGGGAATTTTACTTTCAACTGCTTCGTTGGGTGCCATTGTTCTATCTGAAAAATTGAACAACAAATTATCTAACAATATTGAAGTGAATCTTTATTTGAAGGAGCAAATTACTAAAGAAGAAAAAGAGCAAATAGAATTAGAATTGAAAAACAATAAAGATATTGTTTCTGCAGAATTTTTCAGTAAAGAAGACGCAAAAAATAAATTTATCTTAGATACGGGTGAAGATTTTTCATCTTTGCTTATTGTGAATCCTTTGCCTGCTTCATATACTATAAAATTATCACCCAGTTTGTTAAGAGATATTAATCGTATCACAGAATTAACAAGTAAGTTAAAAGAAATTAATGGCGTTGATGATGTTGTATTTGATTTTCAATATATTGTTAAGACTTTAGAAATGCTTAGTTCAATTAAATCTTTTCTATATTTTTTCTCAATCTTTTTTGTAGGGCTTTCAATTTATTTTGTATATTTCACAAATAGACTAATTCTAGAAAATAAAGTTGAAATGTATAAAATTATGAAATTAGTAGGTACAAAATTAGCTGTTATCAGAATACCGATAGTAATTTACAGTTTCACTATTGCAATTTTTTCGGGAATTATTTGTATGTTAATTTTAAATTTCTTTATACATTTTGTGAATACTATTTATTATAATACTTTACTAAAAAATAATATTATTTATATATTTGTATTTCAATTTTTTGTGGGTATATTACTAAGTATTATAGGTGTAATGGTTACATTCAACAATTTAAATAAATCGCTTTATAAATAAATATTGGGAAAAAATGCAAAAGATAATTCTACTTCTTATTTGTTTGTTATTTACAGAAAGTTTTCTAGCTCAAGATGATGCTTTTAGATTAGGTGCTCCGGGAAGTGGACTTTTTAATAGACAAGGTGGATATTATGATTACTCAGATCCTACCACAATAAACTTTACTGTTTCAGTTTGGGGCGAAGTAAGATTTCCAGGAAAGTATTTAGTTCCTGTTTCAACGGGGGTTCAGGATTTGATTTCTTATGCTGGAGGACCAAACACCAATTCTAATTTGGAAGACTTAAGGCTATATAGCATTGATTCTGAAACAAAAAAAGAAAGATTGGTTAAATTTAATATTAACGATTTATTGTGGGAAAATAACTTAAGACGATCAGAAAGATATTTACCTGAATTAAGTGCAAACGATATTTTGCTTGTTCCAAGAAGGGATAGACTATTTTTCAGAGAGTGGTTTGGGATTACTAGCCAAGTAATATCATTAGGAATTTCGTTGGCAATTCTTGTGCTAAATATTACTAGAAACTAATAATATAATTAGAGAGAAGACAATTGATTAATAATAACAATGGTTACGACCGTAGAACAATGCTTAACGAAGAGTATTCTATAAAAGATTATCTCAGAATTATTTATGAAAATTTCATTCCTATTTCAATTATAAGCATTCTTGTGCTTCTTCTATCCATCATTTATGCAGTCAGAGCTATTGATATTTATAGCTCGACTACTTCAATTAGAATTTCTAAACCTAAGGGAGACATTTTACAATCGCCTTTAATGCCTGAATTTACTTCTTGGGGAAATGATAGATTTATTGCCAATGAATTGGAAATCTTGAAGAGTTACAATATAAGAAAAAATGTCGCTGAATCATTAATTGATTCATTTACATTCAATAATGATAATGCAAATGATTACTACATCATATTGAAATCAAATATTGATTCATCAGAAAGCCTTATTAGTAAGTTAATAAACAACAAAAGCTCTTTTGGTAGATCCGTAAAGAATCCGGATAATATTGCAAAATCCCTATTTGGTAGTGTAAATATTGAACAAAAAAGAGGTCTTGACATTGTTGAGATTTCAGTAGAATCTCCGTCACCTTATGAAGCACAGCTAATCGCAAATGTTTATGCACATGAATATAGAGAAATAAACCTATTATATAATAGAGAACAATTAATAACCGTAAAAGAGTTTCTATCAAAACAAAGAGATCAGAAATTGGCTGATCTAGTAAAATCAGAGGAAGATTTAAGAAATTATCAGGAAAAAGGGGGTATAATACAATTAGATCAGCAAGCAATTGCACTAATAGATCAACTGACAAATTTTGAATCGCAACTGAAAGCAAATAGCATTGAGCTAACAATTTCTGAAAATAGTTTAAAAAAATATAAACAAGAGCTAGCTGAACAAGATCCAAGGATTAATGATTATTTGGAAAGCTTATCTGCAGAGCCTTATCTTAAAAATTTACAGGAGAAAATTGCTGAACTGCGAACCCAGAAAGATATGGCTTTAGCTAACAAGCAGGGGAATAGAATTTCTTCTATAATTGAAGAGTACGAAAATAGGATAAATGAACTGCAATCAAAAGTTGATGAAAAATTAAACGTTTATAAAGCAGGTATATTTGCTTCATCTCCTGAAGAAATCAAACAATTAACACAAAAAGTTTTGGAAGAAACTGTAAAGTTTCAATCCTTATCCTCTTCGTCCAAAGAGCTAGCAAAAATTGTCAAAGATTATGAACGAAAATTTAATGAACTGCCAAAGCGATCTATTGATTTGGCAAGGCTTCAAAGAGAGAAATCTGCTTTTGAAAAACTTTACTTATTGGTTGAAGAAAAATACCAGGAAGCTCTAATAAACGAACAATCTACTCCAGGTAATGTTCAAATAATTGATAAAGCTAGAAGAGCTGAAGAACCTGCTAAACCCAATAGGAAGTTGATTGTATTAGTGGGTCTTTTTGTAGGTATCTTTTTGGGACTCGGATTTGCATTTGTTAAAAATTATTTTGATAATAAAATTAAAACACCTGAAGATATTAAAAACCTAGGTATCGAAGTTGTGGGCTGGATACCCAAAATGGATGTTAGTGATTCTGAATTTATTTTTGCCGAACAACCAAACTCAATTCCTAGCGAATCATTCAGATCCTTAAGGACTAGAGTTCAGTTTACTATTAAGAACAATAAAAAAATTAAAAAAATCTTAATTACATCATCTAAAGCTCAAGAGGGTAAAACCACAATCTCTTCTAATTTGGCAGGTAGTTTTGCACTTGGGAATAAAAAGACTGTTGTTGTCGATTGTGACTTAAGGAAACCAAGAGTTCATAAAATATTCAATGAAAAAAGAATTCCGGGATTTACTGATTATTTTTTTGGAGAAACATCTTTCGAAAATATAATCAGAAAATCAAAGGATATTGACAATTTATTTCATATCACTGCTGGTACAATTCCCCCAAATCCATCAGAGATTATCAGTTCCGATCAGATGAAAGAATTCTTAGACAAGCTTTCTAATGAGTATGATTATATCGTTGTAGATTCGCCACCGTCAATCGCGGTTACAGATGCTGAAATATTATCTCGGTTAGTTGATACTACAATTTTAGTTTCGTCTGCTGAAGTAACTGAAAAAGATTTGTTGGAAAAATCTGTTGAACTTTTAGGGAGCGAAAATTTCATGGGTGTTCTTCTCAATAACTTTAGTTACAAGAAAAGCGGATATGGTTCATACTATAAGTATTACTATTATTATTCGCACCCAACAAATGGTGATGCAAAATCCAGAAAGAAAAAGAAAAAAAGTAAAAGTTTAGCATGACACATAAAGTTGCTGTGGTTACGGGGGGAGCTGGTTTCCTTGGCTCTCACTTATGTGATAAGCTTTTATCAGAGAACATTTCAGTTATCTGTATTGATAACCTTTTAACTGGTAACATTAATAATATTTCCCACTTATTTGAAAATGAAAATTTTGTTTTCATTAAGCATGACGTTACGAATTTTATTCATGTGCCTGGCAAAGTGGATTATGTGCTTCATTTTGCTTCTCCTGCAAGTCCAATAGATTACTTGAAACTGCCCATTCAAACTTTAAAAGTTGGTTCATTAGGAACGCACAAAGCGTTGGGGTTGGCTAAAGAGAAAAAAGCTATATTTTTATTAGCCTCAACTTCTGAAGTTTATGGGGACCCAGAAATCCATCCCCAGGAAGAAGACTATTGGGGAAATGTCAATCCAATTGGCCCTAGAGGTGTTTATGATGAAGCAAAGAGATTTGCTGAAGCAATAACAATGGCTTATCATAGGTTTCATAGCTTAGAGACAAGAATAGTGAGAATATTTAATACTTACGGACCTAGAATGAGACTTGAAGATGGAAGAGCATTGCCAGCCTTTGTTTCACAAACTTTACAGGGTGAAGATGTGACTGTTTTTGGTGATGGAAGCCAAACAAGAAGTTTTTGTTATGTTTCGGATCTAATAGACGGAATTTATAAATTGTTGCTTTCCAATGAAAAGAAGCCAGTGAATATTGGGAACCCTTCGGAAATTACGATTAAACAGTTTGCTGATGAGGTGATTGAATTAACCGGCTCAAAAAGTAAAATTATTTACAAAGAATTACCTCAAGACGATCCAAAGATTAGACAGCCTAACATAGAAAAGGCAAAAAGAATTCTTAACTGGGAGCCTAAAGTTGGTAGGAAAGAAGGACTAGAAATAACATTGGATTATTTCAAAAAACAGCTTTTCGATTAATCATATCTTTTTTTGTTTAACTAAAATTTCACTTTACTCGATTATAGATTCTAGATATTTTTGATGCTTATTTTTATGAAAATATGAGGATTCTATGGTTGAAATAATTAATAAAAAATCACCTGCTGTAGATTACATTGCTATAGTTATTGGTTCGATAATTATGGCTTTGGGCATAGGTGTTTTTTTAGTTGATGCAAAAGTTGTACCGGGTGGGGTCAGCGGTTTAGCAATGTCGGTGCACTATTTATCAAATAATACAATACCCGTCGGTTTATCAATCTGGATACTAAACGTTCCCTTATATTTGTGGGGAGTAAAAGAACTAGGGTCAAGGTTTGGATGGAGGACATTTGTTGGTTTCTCAACTAATTCTTTATTTATTGATTTATTTAGAGGAGAGATACCGGGATTAAAGTTCATTAAGTTGCAAGAAACGCAAGCGATTATTGATATTCATCAGAATGATTTTCTTTTTTTAGTATTGATTGGTGCGGTATTACTTGGTTTAGGATTAGGAATTATCTTCAAATTCAAGGGATCCACTGCTGGTTCAGACATTGTTGCAGCCATTATGCAGAAACGCTATGGTTTCAAACCAGGACAAGCAATTATGTTTACAGATTTTTTCGTAATTGCTTTAGCGGGTTTTATAATTCAATTCAAGGATTTGGCAGTTGACAGACCTGCATTTTCCCTAACTCTATACGCATTATTTTTACTATTCATTTCATCAAAATTAATTGATGTAATTATCGATGGGTTTGATTATGCACGCATGGCTTATATTATTTCCGATAAGTACAGACAGATTTCAGAAGTTATAATGAACGATTTGAGTAGAGGTGTTACTGCAATTAATTCTCAAGGTTTGTACAAGAATGTTGAAAGGGAAGTAATAGTTACGGTGGTAACGTTGAAAGAGTTAGCAGTCTTACAGGAAAAAGTGAAGTCCATTGACCCGGATGCGTTTGTCATAGTTACTAATGTTCATGAGGTGCTTGGACAAGGATTCCGAAGACGGGTATAGATTAAAGAAGTTGAACTAAATTAAAAAAGGCGGTATCATACCGCCTTTTTTACAACTATATTTTACTCAGCTAAATGGGGATTTTACATCATTCCTGGCATTCCGCCGCCCATTCCGCCACCCATATCAGGCATTGCCGGCATTTTTTCATCTTCTTTCTTTTCAAAAACTACAGCTTCGGTTGTAATTAACAATGAAGAAACAGAAGCTGCATTTTCTAAAGCTGTTCTTGTAACTTTAGTTGGGTCAATAACACCAGACTTAACTAAATTTTCGTATTCTTCAGTTGCAGCGTTAAATCCGTAGTCATCTTTTCCTTCAAGCACCTTATTCAATACAACCGCACCTTCTAAACCAGCATTGTTAACAATTTGTTTAAGTGGCTCAGTCAATGCTTTTTTGACTATGTTAACGCCAGTAGTTTGGTCTAAGTTTTCGCCTTCAAATCCTTCTAGTGAATCAATAGCTCTCACTAATGAAACACCACCACCTGTTACAATACCTTCTTCAACTGCTGCTCTTGTAGCATGTAATGCATCTTCAACCCTTGCTTTCTTTTCTTTCATTTCGATTTCAGTAGCAGCACCTATTTTTAATACAGCAACACCGCCGCTTAGTTTGGCGAGTCTTTCTTGCAATTTTTCGCTATCGTAATCAGAAGTAGTTTTTTCGATTTGAGATTTGATTTCGTTGATTCTTTTCTTGATATCTTCAGCTTTACCAGCACCTTCAACAACTGTTGTGTTGTCTTTATCGATTACAACTTTTTTAGATGTCCCTAAATAAGCCACAGTTGCATTTTCTAATTTGTATCCTCTTTCTTCGCTTATAACAGTGCCACCGGTAAGAACAGCGATATCTTCCAACATAGCTTTTCTTCTGTCACCAAAGCCTGGAGCTTTTACAGCAGCAACTTTTAAAGTGCCTCTAAGTTTGTTTACTACCAAAGTAGCTAAAGCTTCACCTTCAAGATCTTCAGCAATAATGATTAAGCCCTTACCAGCTTGTGCAACTTTTTCAAGTACTGGCAATAAATCCTTCATTGCAGAGATTTTTTTGTCGTGAATCAGAATATATGGGTCTTCTAAAGCGGCTTCCATTGCTTCAGAGTCGGTTACAAAGTAAGGTGATAAGTAGCCACGGTCAAATTGCATACCTTCAACTATATCTAATTCAGTGTCCATTCCTTTCGCTTCTTCAACTGTGATAACACCGTCTTTGCCAACTTTCTCCATTGCGTCTGCAATCAAATCACCTATTGATTTATCGTTGTTAGCTGAAATTGAACCAACTTGAGCAATTTCTTCTCTGCCTTCTACTTCTTTGCTAACTGATTTTAGGTAGTCGACAACCTTTAAGACTGCTTTGTCAATACCTCTTTTTAGGTCCATTGGATTAGCGCCAGCAGTAACATTTCTTAAACCTTCTGTGAAAATAGATTGAGCTAAAACTGTTGCAGTAGTAGTACCATCACCGGCAACATCACTTGTTTTTGATGCAACTTCCTTGACCATTTGTGCACCCATGTTTTCAACTTGGTCTTCTAACTCAACTTCTTTTGCTACAGAAACACCATCTTTTGTTACAGTTGGAGCACCAAATTTTTTCTCTAAAATTACATTTCTACCTTTAGGGCCTAAAGTTACCTTAACAGCATTTGCTAATTTATCAACACCTGCTTTTAGTCCACCTCTGGCATCACCACCAAATTCAATTAATTTTGAAGCCATTTTTATTTCTCCGTTTTTATTTATAAACTTTTTATTGTACTATTCCGTAAATATCATTTTCTCTCATGATTAGATACTCATAACCTTCGACGCTTATTTCAGTGCCGCCGTATTTACGTAAAGAACTGTATCACCAACCTTTACAGTTAGCTCAACAAGTTTACCGTCTTCATATTTACCTGGACCAACAGCAATGATTGTACCTTCGATTGGTTTTTCTTTTGCAGTATCGGGTAAGATAATTCCGCCAGCAGTTTTTTCTTCGGCTTCTTTTGGTTTCACAATTACTCTGTCAGCCAAAGGTTTGATTTTGAAATCTGCCATTTTTTCCTCCGTTTAATTAGTTTGTTATTAGCACTCATTATTAACGAGTGCTAATATATGAAAAGTAGTTTTTTTTGTCAATAAACAAAGATTAATAAAAGATTAAAAAGAGTTTAGCTGTAACTTTTTGTGCCATTCCCTCGTCAAATCTCGTAAACACTTTATTTTATAATTGGGGAAAAAATGGTTAACGGAAAAAAGGGAATAATCATCAAGATAGCTTCAGTTCTGGGGATTGTAGTAATCGGGTTATTGGGAATGGTTGGGCTTGGTTCGACTGAGAAAAAAAGCAACAAAAGAGAAATTGAACCTGAGGTAAGAACAGTTGAAACAAGTACAGTAAATTATGAAAACATCAGAATAAACATTGAAGGAAACGGAACGATAGAATCTCAAAGATCACTGAGCATTGTTGGTGAAGCTTCAGGACAAGTGACATTTGCTAAAAATGATTTAAAAAACGGTACCTATGTAGAAAAAGAAGAAATAATTTTAGAAATAGATTCTCGCGAAGCTGAAAATAATTTGTATTCACTAAGATCCGACTTTTTAAATTCCATAGCTGCTGTTCTCCCTGAACTTAAAATTGAGAATTTAACTATTTATAAAAAATGGGTTGATTATTTCAACTCGATCAACATTGATGAAGAAATACCTGAGTTGCCTCAAATAACTAATTCGCAGGAAAAAATCAGAATAAGTTCAAAAGGTATTTTTACTAAATATTATAATGTGAAGAATCAGGAAATATTCCTTTCTAAACACACTATAAAAGCTCCCTATGAAGGATACATAAGTAACGGCAAAGTCATAAAAGGCTCTTTTGTTTCTGTAGGTAAAGATCTGTTTATGTTAGAAGATGTAAAAAATCTTGAAATATCTGTTCCGCTGCTAGTTGAAGAATTTAACATGATAAATTTTGATAATCCGCCGAAAGTAAAAATCTGGTCTGAAAAAACATCATCATATTTATATGGAAGAATTTTGAGGAAGGAATCAAACTTAAATAGAAATTCACAAACGTTAAATGTGTACGTAGTTTTTGATAACACAAAACTGAATCCCTATTACCTCTCGGGCAATTATGTACATGTTGCGATTGAGGGAAAAAAGCTAAACAGCGTTGCACAAATTCCACGCTATGTTGTAGATAATAATAATAACGTGTTTACTATCGAAGATGGCAAGCTAAACAAAAAAGAAGTTGATATCATTGCATTTCAAGGTGATAATGCAATAATCAAAAATACAATTCGGGAAAATACGGAGATAGTTACAACTATTCTTCAAAAGCCATTAATCGGGATGGAGATAAAATCGACAAAAGATATTGTCTTGGATGATAGTGATAAAGAAAAAGAAGAATTAAATGAAGATGAAGAAAAGAAACTTGCAGATAACAAATAATTTAGGAAGAAATTGAAATGTTAAGAAACATGGTACACTATTTTATAAAGCATTCCGTAATTACCAACTGGATAATGCTTGTTATCTGCTTGGCGGGAATCTTTGCTCTGTTCAACTTAAATAAAAGGCTTGATCCTAAGCTGGAAATAGAAAATATTGAGATTGATGTCCCTTATCCTGGTGCCTCTGCTATTGAAGTTGAAGAGGGAATTGTAATTAAAATTGAAGAAGCTTTGAGAGGTCTTGAAGGAATTGAAAAAGTAACTTCAAGATCTCAGGATAATTTTGGCACTGTTGATGTCGAAATTGAACCTGATTACGACATGAACAAAGCAATTCAAAATATCAAGAATTCAGTGAACTCAATAAACTCTTACCCTACAGATGCTGAAAAACCTATTGTTTATCAGTCTACACAGTGGAATAGGGCAATAATGTTAAGCATCTACGGTCCGGAAGATTTGTTTACTTTGAAGAAAATTGTTGAAGAATTTAGAGATGAACTTCTCAAGACAAATAAGATTTCCAATTTCAGAATTTGGGGATTACCGGAAAGGGAGTTTTCAATTGAAGTTTCACCAGCAGATTTGAGACGATATAAATTAACAATAAGCGATATAGCACAGGCAATAGCAAATTCTAATTTAAACATTTCATCCGGTTCAGTTTTGACAGACAAAGAAGAAATTCTTATAAGGTCTTATAACAAAAAGTATCAAGCTATTGATCTCGAAGGAATTGAAGTTGTATCATCAATCGACGGACAGAAGATTAGATTAATTGATATCTGCACAGTTGAAGAACAATGGCCGGAAAACAGATTTTATTCTGAATACAACGGAAGACGTTCTGTAGGTTTCAACGTGATGTACAACAATAACGAAGACGTCCTCGAGATTGACAAAGTTACAGAAGAAATCGCTCAAAAATTTGAAGAAAAATATGCAGGTCTAGTTAATTTTAATACGTTCATCAAAGAGGTAGATGAATT